>JAEEGK010001966.1_pt1 | contig 51542 bp, 50 predicted proteins | sample 8958771 | NCBI WGS metagenome assembly JAEEGK01 (sample SAMN16246547, study PRJNA631951) | gut metagenome | biome: gut microbiome; feature: rumen; material: SC-attached | host: Bos | place: Iran: Karaj | collected 2018-10 | reverse complement strand
CAGGATAGCCTCCGACTCAGCCAGCTCGTATTCCATCAGAGCGGTAGTGTAGTCAATCTCAGCCTGTTTCAGGGCCTCGAGTGTCTTCTCAATCTTATTCTGAGTAGCGGCTGTCTCGGCCTGAGTCTCAGCATCGCGGATAGCATCTACGAGTGCCTTGCCCTCAGTCTCGGGAGACTCCTCGTTGTTCTCGTCATAGTAGTTCATCGAGTACTTCAGCAGTTTCTTGGCCTCTTCAATCTCAGCCAGCAGTTCAGTGTTGTCTACCTCGCCAGGAGCAGAGCCAGAAACAGATACCTGTGTGGTCTTGAAAGGCTTTTCAGCAGTAAATGCCGGGAGGTCAGCATTTGTCATCTCGCAATAGATATTTTCGAAATCAGCCAGGAACGTGAACACACCGTTCTCAACGGTATAGTCGGTATCCTCTACAAGAGCTGTGCCGTCGCTGGTCTTCCAAGTGAATTCAGTGGCAGTCTCGCCAAGCATAGCCTCGCTGCTGAGGTCAACCACACTACCGTCGGCAGTAATCTCCATCGGCTGCTGAGCCTCGGGCTTGGTGAACGTTGTGGCGTAAGTGAAGGTCTTAGTGGCCAGTCCCTTCAGCTCGTAAAGCTGAGAGAGCGTGAGGGCATTGCCGTCAACCCAGATGCGGCTGACTGCTGAAGGAAGCTGAAGTTCCTTGAGGTCGTTGTCGCGGAGATATACATAAGAGGTAGCAAGATTCGTGCATTCCATCAGACTGAACGAGGTCAGTTTGTTGCCGCCGAACTGGAACGTGTGGCCCTTGGCGGTGTTAGCACCGATAGTCACGTTGGTCAGTTCGTTGTTCAGACAGGTGAAGGTCTTCACAAGCGGATTGGCCGTGAAGTCGAGCGTTGAAATCTTGTTGTTGGTCAGCACGATGTTCGTCAGCTTCGGACAATTGACCAGATCGATTTCGGTCAACTGGTTGTCGTTGGCCGTCAGTTTGGTCAGTTCACTCTGTGCTGCGAGGTCGAGTGCAGTCAGTTGGTTGTTAGCCACGTCTAACTTGCTCAGCTTCGGGTTTTTGCTCAGGTCGAGGGTCGTCAGCTTGTTGGCATTAACATATAAGTTCACAAGATCCGGGGCATTGGTAACGTCAAGTGAGGTAAGCGCATTGGGAATGTCGGTCTTGTCAGAATTGAACTTGCCAGCAGCATCCAGTGCAATGATTCCGTCGGCATATATCTTTACCACACCTGAAGGAGTACCTGTCAGGTTTACACCATTCTCGTCCCAAGACAGGTCATAGGCACTCTCACCTGAAACCTCCACCAGATTGCCGTCACCCCAGTCAACCTTCACTGTGCCAGGAGCGGCCAGGCCTACGGTAACCGTGCGCTCAACAGCAGCAGCCTCAAAGGTAATGGCAGGAGAATCTGTATCGTCACCGCCTTCACCAGCTACAGCGGTTACGGTAGCAAGTGTGGTCTGCAAGATGACGGCAGTACCGATGGCTGTGTTCTTCAGTTCAGCATAAACCTTCTGCTCAGGTTTCACCAGGAAGGTCGTCACGCCGTTCTCAATATTATAATCGGTACCAGCCACAAGAGCTGTGCCGTCCTCGGTCTTCCAAACAAACTCGGTATCGGTATCCCCGAACTTGGCTTCGGAAGACAGGTCAATGCTCTTATCTATTTCCTCAGCAATCGTCATATTCTGCTGCTTGCTGTAGGTCAGATTCGTCACGTTCTCCTTAGGCATCGTAGATACCATGAACTTATTACCTGTGACGTTCAACGTCTTAATGGCACCATGCTGCAAATCGGTCAGATTGTTGTTCATAACAAGCAGCGAACCATTGGACAGACCCGTCAGAGCGGACACGTCGAGAGACTCAAGTTTGTTGTTATTCAGCGAGATATAAATCTTGGCTGTCGTGTTATTGCCGAAGTCAACACTCGTCAGACCGTTGCCCAGCAAGTAGATGTTCTTCAGCGAAGTGTTGTTGGACAAATCGATAGAAGAAATCTTATTGTAGTTGGCTTTGAGTGTAACGAGTTTAGTGTTATTGCTCAGGTCGAGCGAAGTCAGTTTACCATCGGCTGTGTTATTGGCATCGAACGTAGTCAAAGCGGTATTGGACAAAAGGTCTATCGTCTCCATGTCATTCACACCAATAGTCAGCTTCTCGAGAGCTGTCAACTTGCTCACATCGAGACTCGTCAGGTTGTTCTGGTGGAGGTCAAGCTCGGTGATGGTTGTTGCGTTGCTTAGGTCGATAGAAGTAATACCACCAACAACGGCACCGTCGGTCATCTTCGTGAACGCCTCTAAGAAGGTAATGCCCTCACCATATATCTTCACAGTTCCGCTAGGTGTGCCAGAGAACTCAAGGGCATTGTCCCATCCATCGTAGGCACCGGTAGCATTCTTCTCTACCAGCGAGCCGTCGCCCCAGTCTACCTTCACTGTTCCAGCTGCATTCAGACCAACAGTAATGGTGCGCTCAACGGCACCAGCCTCGAAAGTGATGGCGGGAGTTGCGGGTTCTATAGCAGAGATGTTGCCCTTAGAAGCCTCCATTTGTGCGGCAACCTCCTCTGTGGTAAGAGCCTTGTTAGCCAGATAGAAGTTGGCAAAGGCAAATGGAGCATCATTGTCATTCCAGTCCCAAGCCTGGTTACCACCAAGGCAAATATACTTTAGTTCAGAACCATTCGAGAACAATCCGCTGATGGTATGTCCTTCAGTACCATCAAGATTCCATTCATTTTTTACCTCACCATCGAGATAAATCTTCATATTTGTCTCTGTAAAAACAGCTGTATAGAAGTGCCAGCCCTGATCTTCAAGCCAACTGCCTCCATTAATAAAACCTTCATCGTTAGCCTCCCAGCAATTGGCGTTATAAGCAGTATTCTTACCAGCCACATTGTCTGCAGAAGTAAAATCGCACCAACCAGCGCAGTTCACCTGAGCAAATCCACGACTTTGCAAAGCCAGCATGGGCCAACTATTAGGACTGTTTTTTCCAGCATAAGCCGTGAAAAAAGGTGAATACGTGTATTTATCAGGAGTGTATTCCTCTGCACTCACCCAAAAACCAATGGTGAGTTCTTTTGTCGTTGCCGAGTGGGATAACAAGTCTTCGGGTAACAGCAGATAATTGGTTCTCGTCGAAGTGCCAACATTCTGGAATACCTTACCAAAGCGTTCGTTATCGACGAAACTGCCACTACCCACGATAGTAATTCCTTCAGCAGATGAGAAATCATTCTCATAAATAAAATCTTCAGCCTGCACGCCAAGGACTGCGCCAAAGACGAGCAGCATAATAGAAAATAGTTTTTGTTTCATATTAATCGTTTGTTTGATAGTTTTACTTCACGATCACTTTCTGGGCCTTGTCGCCTTGTTTCACTACATAGACGCCTTTTGCCAGATTGTTCTTGGCAGAACGTGTTCCAACAAACTTACCGTCAAGGCCATAAACCTGGGCATCGCCTTTGGCTTCGGTTGAGGAAACGCCCTGAACATAAGCGCTCTCCTGCTTGGGAGTGGTCACCTTGATGGCGTGAACGAAGATGGCATACTTGTTGCAATTCTGCAAAGCAAAATAAACGGGCTCGTTAGACACGAAAGTTACGCCTTCGTTATAGCCATTGTTAGCAGTTTCTATGCCTTCCCACTTATACTGGCCGGCGCCATGAATAGAACCAAAGACTGAAGCTCTGGCATAAATGGACTTAGTATGACCTGTCCAAGGATTCTCACCTTCGCTGTCGTCAGTTCCCATATCGTATCCGGGAGTTACCATCAACGTACGGCCAAGCATACGTGCTTCCGAACTTAACATCAAGCTAATTGTTGAACATGAAGGGAGATTCAGGATGAGGCATCCTCCATTCATGGACATACCTGCAGAAGCGGGAGCCAAAATGATAGAACCCTTGATGAGTTCGTCTTTATTGACGTCGGCATCGGCAAAGAGATAGCCATTGGTATCCGCACCGAATGCTTCGGGATCGGCAATGGTCTCGGGATAGTCGGGAGTGATGTTAGCAAAAGCCATCTGGATGGGCTTGCCGTTGGGATTAACCGTGTAGTTATCCTCGTCGCAGACTCCCACATACTTGGAAATCTTTGCCTCGGAATCAAGCCACAACCAGCCGTCGGCATCAACATCCTCTGCCGAAAACAGGTTGTATTCCTGCGCACTGACAGTTGCCGTACTCAGCACGGCCAGTGCAAAAAGCGTAAAAATTTTCTTCATATACATTTGGTTTTAAATTAATAATTGTTCTGATATATGGAAGCTGAAACGAGGTATTACTACACCTCGCTCCAGCCTGGATTCTGCTCAATGCCCTGATATTTCACCTCACTCCAAGGAATGGGGAAATAATACTCTTTCTCAAGGAATATCCAATTATTTTTGGCACGGCGGTCGAGATTGCTCACCTTATAAGTGACATTGCCATTCTTTTCGGTGACCTCCATCTTCGTCAGCGGATTGGTACCACCATTGCATTTCTGCATGGCTGTTCCCAATCGGAAGAGGTCCCAATAGGTGGTTTCCTCGAAAGCCAATTCAACACGACGCTCGTTGAGAATCTGCTCCATAGTGATGCTTCCAAGAGGATCCATGTGGACACGACCGCGGATAAGATTCACCTGCTCAAGCGCCTTACCGGCATCGCCCAAACGGAAGCATACTTCGGCATAGTCGAGCATCGCCTCAGCCAGGCGCCAAATAATGTAGTTCTGCTTGCTGGCATAGGTCTCGTTGTTGTCGATGGTCTGCGTCTCATCAAGGAACTTTGCCATGTAGTAGCCAGTCAGAGTGTATCCTGCCGTGGTGGAAGTGCCATAAGGAGTGAGGTCGGCACCCTTCACACCATCGGTAGTACGGATATCCATCACATGGCCACGGAAAGTGCTGCCGTCGTAGAGGATATTGGCATAGAAGCGGTAGTCGCGATTCTCGTAGGGCTTCGTAGCATCATAGACAGCCCCGCCACGCATACCATATTCATCAACATGGTTCTGGGTGGGCGTATAGGCGCAATAGGTGCCGGTGAACGAAGGTGCCGCAGCAAAACGGTCGAGACGATGACCGAACTTGTTGGAATAGTCGCCATCGTCGGAATGCTGCACTTCAAGAATCGACTCCTGACTGTTCTTGGTCAGGAATATCTTGCGGTATTCATCGCGAATGCCATCCTGCGTGGTGGCAGCAATGGGGACAAGCGAATAGGCCCCCAGAGCAAAGAGTTCCTCGTAGGCAGCCCTGGCTTTCTGGAGCATGGCCTGCGACTGGTCGCCGGTGAAGCCCAGGTATTCCTTGTCCTTATGCTGGAACATCTCGCTGCTGGCCCAGAAATAGGTCTTGGCCTTCAGCATCAGAGCGGTTCCCTTGGTGACACGTCCCACATTGGCCGACTCATGGGAAACAGGAAGGATGGCAGCCGCAGCATCGGCCTCCTTGACGATGAAGTCAACCATCTGCTGATAGGAGGCGCGCGGCGTCTTCTCGGGATTCACCAACGGGTCGATGACGTGGTCGATGATGAGCGAACCGCCAAAGCGCTGCAAAAGCAGGTAGTAGAAATAGGCCCGGAAGAAATGGGCTTCGCCTTCGATACGAGTTTTCTGACTCTGGTCGGAGATTCTGTCTTCGTTGGCAAAGAACGAATTGATATACTGTATCTGCGTATAGTAATTGCTCCACGAATTCTGCGCCCAGGCCGTAATAGTGGTCTCGTTGGCCTTCAGGATGTCACCATATCCACTGTTGAGCCAGTCGCTGCGCCCCACCGTTATCTGGTCGCCAAACCAAGGCATGAAATAACGCGACATGGAACCGAAGCCCGACATGGTGAACACATAATTGTCGAAGCCGCTGTTCATGCTGTGATACCAAGTGTTCACATATTCGTCGAGCAACATGGAGTTGGTCCAGGTGGTCTCTTCCGAAATCTGATTCATCGGTGCATCATCGAACAGGTTGTTGCAACTGGTGGTTGCCATGAGCGACAACACCGTTACACCTTTTATTATATAGCTACGTATTTTCATTGTTTTGTAGGATTGACAGTTAGAAACCGAGATTCAGCGTGACACCATAGCTGCGCTGGATAGGATAGCCTCTGCTGGTCTGCTCGGGGTCCATATCCACCAAGTCGGTGATAGTGAAAAGGTTGCTGGCCTGGAAGGCAATGCTGGCAGAAGAGAAGAAGGTGTTCTTCAACATGCTCTGGGGGAACTGATAACCGAAGTTAAGCATCTTCAGACGGAGGAAGTTACAGTTGCGCACCCAGAAAGTGGAAGTCCTGCGGTTGTTGTCGCTGCTGGTGACAAACTTGATTCGCGGATAAAGCGCATCGGGATTCTCCTCGCTCCAGGTATCGGTGAGATGATATTTCTGGAAACGCTGCAAGGTACCGTTGTCGAGCGAATAATACTCTGTGATATTCTTCTTATAACCAATCTCGCCCTGGAACATGGCGTTCATGAAGAAACCCTTGTAGGAAGCGCCCAACTTGAAGGCAATGTCCATGTCGGGATAGGAAGAATTCTTCACATATACCATATCGTTCACATCAATCTTGCGGTCGCCGTTCTGGTCGACATACTTGATGTCGCCAGGTGCCAGAGAGGCGTTGCGCTGACCGTCCTGGTCGGCCCAACCGTCAATTTCTTCCTGACTCTGGAAAAGACCTGATGACTCGTACATTGTCCAAACCAGACTGCTCAGTCCGACACGGCGAAGGTTCTCGTTCTGTGCCGACTCGTCGCCATAGTCAAGATACTTGTCGTCTGACTTCGAAAGCGAAAGGCCGACATTATACTTGAACTTTCCGATGGTGTTAAGATGGTTGATGGAGAGATCCCATCCCCATGCCTTCAGCTCGGCAAAGTTCAGACTGGGCACGTTTCCGTTGACACCCGTAGAATAAGGATAGAGGTAGTCGGGCGCCGAGGTTATCTTATCGGTCTCGTAACGCAGGAAATACTCGAAGGTGATACCGATACGTCCGCCCCAGAAACCGAGGTCGATGCCGGCATTGTAGTCGTGCGTCTTGCCCCATGTAAGGTCGGGGTTAGGATTGCCGTTCATTATCAGACCCGGACGATAGGAACCTCCAATCTGGTAGCCTGAACCCGGTGCCTCAAGATAAGTCTTCAGATAAGAATAGGCACCGGCCACACCGTCGTTGCCAAGCCAACCCGTAGAAAGACGGAACTTCACGTTGGAAAGCACCTTCTGCTTCCAGTTCTGGAAGAACGACTCGTTTGACAAAGCCCAGGCTGCCGAGAACGAGGGGAAGAATCCCCAGCGGTTGTCGGGCGAGAAATTATTGGAACCGTCGACACGGAAACTGAACTCGAAGAAATACTTGTTGCCATAGCCATAGTTCAGACGGCCAATCATAGAGGCTCGCTGGTTCTTGCTTTCATTACCGTTGAGCGACATGTCGGAAAGAGCGGTTCCCATGGTCTCAGGGAAAATACCCTTGTCGAGATTGGCTCCCTGCATGTAGTTGGTATGTGTGCGCTGATAGTTGGCCACCAGCGTTCCTCCCACATCATGCTTCTCGGCAAAAGTGCGGTTATAGTTCAGTCCGGCCTCGTAGAGCTGGCTGTCGAAACTCTGGTCGTATTGCGTGAGCGAAACCTTTGCCGTAGGATAGACGGTATTGGGGTCGGGAGGATATGCACCCGTTGCGGCATCATAGGTATAGAGCGTCACCGGAGAGCTGTAGGTCTTACGAATCTGACTGTTATCGTCGAATGTTCCGCGCAGATAAGCGCTCAAGCCCTTCACCCATGGAATCTCCCAACGAAGATTTGCCGTGATGGCCGACATCTTATAATGATCCTGACGATAACCGCCCAATCCCTCTACATTGATAAGGGGGTTGCCTCCGTCGGCACTGGCCAGCATGCCATTGGAAAAACGAAGCACCTGAACCGGCGAATAGCTGTAGGCTGCATCAACCGTGGAATAGCTGCTGTTCTTGGCTCGCGTCTGCGAACCGTTGATATCCACCGAAAGCACCAGTCCCTTGGCCAGCGTGGCATCCAGCTTAGCCATGTAGTTCAGACGGCGACGGCCGACACCGCTATAGAGTCCCTTCGTATCGGCATAACCGAACGAAAGGTAATACTTCACGAAATTGTTACCGCCATTGGCCGAGAGACTATGTGTGGTAGACCAGCCGGTCTTGTCGAGGTGGTCGAGCAGATTCTCGTCACCATAGACATTGGGATTGCTATGGGTGCGTATCTGCTCCAACTGTTCGTCGGTATATGGAGTTACCGTGGAAGCACTGTTTTCGATGGCCTTGTTGCGCAACATGGCGAAATCGTAGGCGTTGAGGAATTCGGGCAGATGAGTAGCTTCCTGCAGATTGAACTGTCCACGATAGTTAACCTTTACCTTCTGTTCACCCTGCGAACGCTTGGTCTGAACGAGAATGACACCATTGGCGGCACGTGCACCGTAGACAGCTGCGGCGGCGGCATCTTTCAGGACCGTGACACTCTCGATATCGTCTGGATTCAGGTCGGAGAGACGCATCTCGCCATCGGTAGTATTAGTTCCGAAACGGGGAACACCGTCGATAACCAAAAGCGGTGAAGAATTGATGCCTCGGATATGCAGGTCGGCCTCACGGGCAGAACTGGGGTCGCCCGTTGACTGCATCACCTGCAATCCGGCAACCTGTCCGGTAAGGGCCTGATCGATATTCGTGGTAGGCATCATCAGCAGGTCCTCGGCCTTCACGGTTTCCACAGAACCTGTTATCGACGATTTCTTCTGGATGCCATAACCCACGACAATAAGTTCGTCGAGATGCTGGGCATCGTCGCTCATCGTCACGTCGACAGTTGCCTGACCGGCAGCCACTTCCACTTCCTTTGACTTATATCCGACATACGACACCACCAGGACATTGCTGGTCTTCGAACGTACTATAGAATAGTTACCGTCAACATCGGTTATAGTGCCTGTCTTAGCATCCTTCCACTTAACTTGTGCTCCGATAAGGCTTTCTCCACCCGCATCGGTCACCTTTCCCTTGAGCAGTCCTTCCTGAGCAAAACCCATCTGGACCGACAGGAACAGCGCAAGAAGCAGAAGAAGGTATTTCGGATTTGTTGTTTTCTTCATTTTTGCCAATATTATTTATTCGACAACAAACGTTCTATCTGTAATATCTGATAGTCATAATAATCACGTGTACTGCCCTTGGCCAGCGTGCGGAACTGTCTGTATTTGGCCAGTACCTTGTTCAGCCGTCCCATCATCAGGGCACCCATGCGCTCCTTGGGGAGAGACGACACGCCGAAATTGAGACGGGCAAAGTCCTGATGCCAGTTGCAGAAGCACTCATCGTCATCGTCGGCAAACGAAGATGTTTTGGCTGCAGCACCCTGAGCCAGTCCAGAGTTCTTCATCATGAAGGCCACTGCGGCACTTTCCAACTGCTGCTCGGCACGACTGAGCTTGCCGCCCTGAGGAGCCTTGAACAATGCCTGGGTAACATCCTCAAGATAGTCGTCCAACTGGTAATTTGCCTTGGAATCTATCACCCCACCCTCTTCGATACGGTAAAGGGCAGCCGAGTTAAGCAATGACGAAACAATCTGAGAGCGAAGCTTCTCGTTAGAATCAAGGTCGATCTCGATTTTTCCCAAAAGGCCACGGGGAATCAGCCAATCGTCGCAAGTGCGGGCCTGGCCTAACAGCCAGTCAACGGCACGCCGTGTTTCCACCTTATTAATATGATGTTTTCCGGTAGGACGATTGTCACCCTGACGGATTTCCTCATAACGGATACCACCAATGTAGGGAACAACATGCTTCACGTAGCGGTTGTACTGCTTGGTGATTTCACGATAGACATTGTCAATCTCATCGTAGCGTTCCCCCTTGTCAAGCAACCACTTGTCGAAGTTTGCCACAATAAGCTTCAAATTGCTGATGCCATAGTTGCTGGCCTTGATGTGGTCATTACCAAGGTCTTCGGTCTGGTCGGTGGGATCGATGGTAGCAAATAACTGCTGGGCACCAAACTCATACATCGGATCAGCAGCTTTCTCGGCAATCCACTTGTCGAGTGTAGCCTTCTCATCGTCGGGAGTATTGGCACCGGGAATAAGCCGGTAGCCCCAGTTGATGGCGTAGATATCGTAAATACCTATCTCGGGAGGCGTCAGTTTCACGCCACGCTCCAAGTCGCCTGGCTGTGCCACATAATTGTTGCGGGCATAGTCCATGATGCTGGGCGTGGTTCCATACTTCTGGGTAAAGGCAGGATCGCGCAGCTTCTCAACCGGATACGAATAGCTGGCTCCCATGTTGTGCATCAGTCCCAAGGTATGGCCCACCTCGTGAGAGGCGGCATACTTGATGGCTTCGCACATGATGTCGTCGTCGAACTTAAGGGCCCGTGCGCGTTTGTCAACGGCTCCTGTCTGAACGAAGCGCCAGTTGTGGAGCAGTGAAACGATATTGTGATACCAGATGACATCGGCAGAAAGGATTTCACCGGTACGGGGGTCGATATAGCTGGGGCCCATGGCGTTGGCCGTAGAAGTGGCTACATAGCGGAAGCAGTTGTAGCGCATGTCGTCGGGATTGAAGAGCGAATCGTTCTTCGGATAGTCAACGGCTTTCAGCACATTCTTAAAGCCAGCCTTTTCGAAGGCTTTGTTCCACACCTCAATACCCTCCTTGATGGTGCCGCGCCACTTTTCGGGGAAAGCGCTGTCCACATAAAAGACTATCTGTTTGGCTGGTTCCACCAGTTCGCCTTTGAAATAGCGCTCACGGTCTTCAGGCTTGGGCTCGATGCGCCAGCGGTTAATATACGTGCGGGGGCGAATGCGGTCTTCATCGGTAGAATATACATTCTTGTCGAGAATGAAATAACCTACACGGTTGTCTTGAAGGCGCATCGGCATAGGATCTTCGGGCAAAGCACACAAAGAACGGTGAACAATCACTGAATAAGGCTTAGAGACGGCACCTGTCGTGATATACGACAGCAGTGAGGTAATCTCGATGTTCTGCTCGAAAGAACCAACCTCCCTAATACCGGAAGCATCGGCCTGGAAAGTACCTTTCAATTTGCTGTCACTGCCCAACAGTTTGCCGACAGGACTGCTTTCCTTCAGCGGACTGATCCATTTCTCGTTGGTGGAGAAGAAATTGGTCACGTCGATTACCAGATTATCGCCGTCGCGGGCTGCTATCTTGAATCCTTTCATGACAGGATCAAGATTGCTGCGCGAAAAGGCTGGTGCCATCGGGTCGTTACCGGTAAGGGCGTTAAGTTTCTGCACCTGATGGATATACACATTCCGGTTGTCGGTGGAAAAACGGATGAGTATGGGACTCACATTCATCTGTCCTGCCACATAGTCGTCGCCGTCGCTGGTAGAAGATATACGGCTGGAGAGCATGAAATACTGTTCCATAGCTTTCTTGGGCACGGAGAAATGCAACTTACCGGTCTTCTCATTGAAATAAACAGTGAAAAGACCTTTCTTGACGGTTGCATCTTTCTTAATCTTCGACAAGTCTGCCCCGACAGAATCACGGGCCAATAATGACAAGGCTGGCTTCTTTTTCTTTTTTGCCTGCATGTCGGCAGGATACATCGCTAAAAGAAACAATAACAAAAGAACGTATGAACCTAATTTTTTCATCTTTGTCAATATTATATCAATGAGTGATACTTAGGTTGCAAAGATAAGCAAAAAAAACAATAGTGCAAAAAAAATGCAAAAAAAATTCCCACTCTCGGTGAATGGGAATTTTTAATTATAGAGATTATGAATGTTCCTTGCGGATTATTCGGCCTTTGCTTCCTCAGCAGCAGGTGCCTCAGCAGCTGTCTCCTCAGCCTTGGGAGCCTCGGCAGCAGCCTTCTTGCCACCACCACGACGGGTGCGCTTGGCAGCCTTAGGAGCCTTTGCCATGTTCTCGTCGAAGTCGACGAGCTCGATGAAGCAAATGTCGGCAGCATCGCCCTGACGATGACCGAGCTTGATGATGCGGGTGTAACCACCGGGACGGTCGCCCACCTTCTGGGCCACTTCGCCGAAAAGTTCCTTGATGGCCTCCTTGTTCTGGAGGTAGCTGAATACGACGCGGCGTGAGTTGGTGCTGTCGTCCTTAGCCTTCGTGATGAGTGGCTCTACATACTTCTTGAGAGCCTTTGCCTTGGCTACAGTCGTAGTGATTCTTTTGTGCTCGATCAGCGAGATAGCCATGTTGGCAAGCATGGCACTGCGATGCGATGCAGTACGGCTGAGATGGTTGAATTTTTTGTTATGTCTCATTTTTAATGTTCTTTTTTATTGGGCAAGTCAATAACCTGTAAACTTTAATCGATAAACCTTAGCAGCTTACTCCTTGTCCAGTTTGTACTTTGAAATATCGGTTCCAAACGACAGATTCAGACTCTCGAGCAAATCATCAAGCTCAGAAAGCGATTTCTTACCAAAGTTGCGGAACTTCAAAAGGTCAGTCTTGTTGTACTGTACCAGGTCGCCCAAGGTCTCAACATCAGCTGCCTTGAGGCAGTTGAGGGCACGGACACTGAGGTTCATGTCGATGAGCTTGGTCTTGAGCAGCTGGCGCATGTGGAGTACTTCCTCGTCGAACTCCTGGTTGCCCTCCACGTCGTTATTCTCGAGCGTGATTTTCTCGTCAGAGAAGAGCATGAAGTGGTAGATGAGGATTTTGGCTGCCTCTTTCAGTGCATCCTTCGGGTGGATGGAACCATCCGTAGTTACCTCAAGCACGAGTTTGTCGTAGTCGGTCTTCTGCTCGACACGATACGGCTCAACGGTGTACTTGACGTTGCGGATTGGTGTGTAAATTGAATCGATGGGGATTACGTTGACGTCGGTGCAGAACTCGCGGTTCTCATCAGAAGGAACATATCCGCGTCCCTTGTTGATGGTAAGATCAAGTTGCATCGAAGCTTTTGCGTCTAAATGACAAATCACCAAATCAGGATTTAACACTTCAAATCCAGTCAGATACTTGCTGATATCTCCAGCTTTGAACTCAGTGGAATTCTCGACAGTGATACTCACTTTCTCGTTCTCGAATTCTTCTACTACTTGCTTGAACCTAACTTTCTTCAGGTTCAAGATGATGTTGGTAACATCTTCCTTCACACCGGGCACTGAGGAAAACTCATGCTCAACACCAGCAATCTTGATAGTGTTGATGGCATAGCCCTCAAGCGATGAAAGGAGGATGCGGCGCAGGGCGTTACCAATGGTCACACCGAAGCCAGACTCAAGCGGACGAAATTCGAACTTGCCGAACTTGTCGTTGGCCTCCAGCATCACTACTTTATCAGGTTTTTGAAATGCTAATATCGCCATTAATTTAATGATTATTTAGAGTACAACTCAACGATTAACTGCTCCTTAATGTTCTCAGGGATGTCGGCACGCTCGGGCTTGTGCAGGAACTTGCCGCTCTTGGTGTTCTCGTCCCACTCGATCCAGGGGTACTTGCTGTGGTTGAAGCCAGCGAGAGCTGCCTCGATAACCTCGAGAGACTTTGACTTCTCGCGAACACCCACAATCTGGCCGGGGGCTACTGAATAAGAAGGTATGTTAACCACCTTGCCGTCGACAACAATGTGCTTGTGGCCTACCAGCTGGCGAGCTGCGGCACGTGTGGGAGCAATACCCATACGGAACACAACATTGTCAAGACGGCTCTCCAGGTTCTGAAGCAGCACCTCACCGGTGATACCGTCAGCCTTGGCAGCCTTCTCAAACATATTACGGAACTGACGCTCAAGTACGCCGTAAGTGTACTTAGCCTTTTGCTTCTCTGCCAACATGACACCATACTCAGACATCTTGCGACGACGATTATTGCCATGCTGTCCAGGAGGGAAGTTTCTCTTGGACAAAACTTTGTCGGCGCCGAAGATGGGTTCTCCAAAGCGGCGCGCAATTTTAGATTTCGGACCTATATACTTTGCCATAATTTTGAAAAAAATGTCTTATTTAGCCGGATAGCCGGATAGCCGGTTAGCCGAGCACTTAAAAATTATACACGACGACGCTTTGGAGGACGGCAGCCATTGTGTGGCAGCGGCGTAACGTCAATAATCTCCATAACCTCGATGCCAGCTCCATGACAGGCACGGATAGCGCTCTCACGACCGTTACCAGGACCCTTGACATAAGCCTTGACTTTGCGCAGACCAAGGTCGTAAGCAACCTTAGCGCAGTCCTCGGCAGCCATCTGAGCAGCATAAGGAGTGTTCTTCTTAGAACCACGGAAGCCCATCTTACCAGCTGAAGACCAGGAAATGACCTGACCGTCGCTGTTAGCCAAAGACACAATGATATTATTGAATGAACTGTGAACGTGCAGCTGACCAATCGCGTCAACCTTCACGTTTCTTTTCTTGGTGACTGTTTTCTTAGCCATTGTCTTTTAACTTTAAACTTTAAACACTAAACCTTAAACTTACTTCGTGGCCTTCTTCTTGTTTGCAACAGTCTTCTTCTTACCTTTACGTGTGCGGGCGTTGTTCTTTGTGCTCTGACCACGTACAGGAAGACCATTACGATGACGGACTCCACGATAGCAACCAATATCCATCAGTCGCTTGATATTCATCTGGATCTCGCTACGGAGATCACCCTCAACTTTGAATTCAGCGCCGATAATTTCACGGATTTTGGCTGCCTGGTCGTCACTCCACTCGTTGACCTTCAGGTCGCGGCTAACGCCAGCCTTGTCCAATATCTTTGCTGAACTACTTCGACCGATACCATAGATATAGGTCAATGCGATTTCGCCACGCTTGTTCTGGGGCAAATCTACTCCAACAATTCTTATTGCCATTTGTTAAACTAATAAATAAAAAAAATAATAAATTTCGAAATTTTGCCGAAAAAGCATGCAAAGGTAAGAAAAATAATTGTATTTCTTACCCTTTTATGCTTTTTTAACCAAATCTTTTTCTTAGCCCTGACGAGTCTTGTACTTAGGGTTCTTCTTGTTAATCACGTACAGACGACCCTTACGACGTACAATCTTACAGTCGGGTGTGCGCTTTTTTAATGATGCTCTTGTCTTCATATCTCTATTGTTTATTTATATCTGAACACGATTCTGCCCTTGGTAAGGTCGTAAGGACTCATCTCTACCTTGACCTTGTCGCCAGGCAATATTTTGATATAGTGCATTCTCATCTTTCCCGAGATGTGCGCGATGATGGGCACACCGTTCTCCAGTTCCACACGGAACATAGCATTCGAGAGCGCCTCGATGATGGTTCCGTCTTGTTCAATAGCACCTTGTTTTGCCATAATCTTTTTTATTGTTTGCCTTCTAATGATTGATCTCCTGCCACAGCATCTCACTGAACTTATAGTGTTCTTGCCTGTTCGACGCTTTCAGCTTCTTCAAACGAAGATAAAATTTCCGACTTGCCACGGCGCACCACTATTGTATGCTCGAAATGAGCAGCGGGCTTGCCGTCGCGGGTCTTGACAGTCCAGCGGTCGGGCATCAGCCAGATGTTGCGGTCGCCCATAGTCACCATCGGTTCGATGGCGATACACATGGAAGCCTTCAGCATGCTGCCGTTACCACGCCGTCCGTAATTAGGAACCTGCGGATCTTCGTGCATCTCACGGCCGATGCCATGACCAGTCAGTTCACGCACGATTCCATAACCTTCGGCTTCGCAATGGTTCTGGACAGCACTGCCGATATCACCCAGATGATTTCCAGCAACGGCGGCCTCTATACCGAGATAAAGACTCTCTTTGGTGGTCTTCAGCAGTTTCCTGACTTCCTCGCTGACCTCTCCCACACAGAAAGTATAGGCAGAGTCGCCATTGAATCCGTCAAGGAGCGTGCCGCAGTCGATAGAGACTATATCGCCGTCGCGAAGCTCTGTATTGTCGGGGATTCCGTGAACCACGGCATCGTTGACCGACGTACAGATGCTTGCGGGGAACGGCCCTCCGTATGGATTGGGGAAGTTCTTGAACGTAGGAACAGCTCCATGGTCGCGAATGAACTCCTCCGCAATAGCATCCAGCTGAAGGGTCGTTACTCCTGGTTTGATATGCTTTGCCAATTCGCCGAGCGTCTTACCGACAAGTCGGTTTGCTCGGCGCATCAGCTCAATTTCATCTTCTGTCTTCAGGAAGATCTTCATCAGCACCGATTAATAGGCCTGGATGCCACCCTGACGAGTAGAACGGATACGGCCCGAGTTGAGCAGACCGTCATAGTGGCGCATCATCAGATGGCTCTCAATCTGAGTGAGGGTGTCGATAACAACACCGACGAGAATCAGAAGAGACGTTCCTCCGAAGAACTGTGCAAAACCTTCCTGCACATTGAGCAGGCTGGCAAACGAAGGCATCACGGCGATGAAGGCAATGAAGAGAGAACCGGGCAGTGTGATGCGGCTCATCACAGTGTCGATATACTCTGCGGTATCCTTACCGGGCTTCACACCTGGAATGAAACCGTTGTTGCGCTTCATGTCTTCTGCCATCTGTGTCGGGTTCAGCGTGATAGCTGTATAGAAATAGGTAAACGCAATGATCAGGATAGCGAATACGATATTATACAGCAGCGAACGGTGGTCGAGCAAGTTGCGGACTACCCAGCCAGTCTGGTCGGATGAATACTGAACAACAGCCAGCGGAATGAACATCAGGGCCTGAGCGAAGATGATAGGCATCACATTGGCTGCAAACAGCTTCAGGGGAATATACTGACGGGCACCTCCGTACTGCTTGTTGCCCACAAGACGCTTGGCATATTGTACGGGAACCTTACGAACACCCTGCACAAGGAGAATAGCCAGACATACTACCACATAGAGAATGATAAGCTCAACGATAAACATCACCAGACCGCCACCAGAGATAGCCGTGAAACGGCTGGTAACCTCCTGGAAGAAGGCCTGCGGAAGACGGGCGATGATACCGATCATAATGATCATCGAGATACCATTTCCAATACCCTTATCGGTGATACGCTCACCCAGCCAGAGGATGAACATAGAACCGGCAGCGAGGATGATGGTGCCAGTGATCATGAACGAACCCCAAGTGATGCCGGATGCGAGAGCACCCTGAGCCTGCATCTTGAGGTTGAGCAGATAAGAAGGAGCCTGGAACAGGAGGATGGCAACGGTGAGCACACGCGTGTACCACATTATCTTCTTACGGCCACTCTCTCCCTCGCGCTGCATCTTCTGGAAGTAAGGCACTGCCACTGCCAGAAGCTGCATGACGATAGAGGCTGAGATGTATGGCATAATTCCCAGTGCGAAGATAGACGCATGAGAAAATGCTCCACCTGAGAACATGTCAAGAAGCGACATCAAGCCACCGGCTGTCTGCGACTGAAGTTTCTCGAGCAGTGCAGGGTTGATGCCCGGCAGCACTACGAATGATCCGAAACGATAGATGGCTACAAACAGGATGGTGATAAGGATGCGCTGGCGCAGGTCCTCAATCTTCCAACAGTTCTTCAGGTACTCAATTAACTTTTTCATTTCTTCAATTAAATGATTGTTGCACTACCACCGACAGCCTTGATAGCCTCTTCAGCTGTCTTTGAGAAAGCATTTGCTTCAACATCAATCTTAGCCTTCAACTCACCGTTGCCAAGAATCTTGACCAGTTCCTTGCCATTGGTCAGACCAGCCTCCTTCAGCTCGGCGATACCGATCTTGGTGAGGTTCTTTCTCTCGGCAAGTTTCTGCAGGGTCGACAGGTTCACAGCGAAATACTCTTTGTGGTTGATGTTCTTGAAGCCGAACTTAGGAACACGGCGCTGCAGAGGCATCTGACCACCTTCGAAACCAATCTTTCTCTTATAACCAGAACGAGCCTTGGCACCCTTGTGACCGCGTGTAGAAGTACCGCCCAGGCCAGAGCCTGTGCCGCGACCGATACGACGCTCAGAGTGGGTTGAGCCGGCAGCTGGTTTTAATTCATGTAATTTCATAATTAGAATCTGTTTTTACGTTTGACGATTGTTTATTCAACTACGGTTACCAGATGATGAACCTTGCGGATCATGCCACGGATGCTGGGAGTATCCTCCACTTCAACAACCTGAGAGATCCTGCGCAGACCCAGCGACTGGAGTGTGCGCTTCTGGTCTACAGGGTAACCAATCTTGCTCTTAATCTGCTTGATCTTAATTGTTGCCATTGTATGAATCTCCTCTATATTTATCCGTTAAACACTTTGTCCATACCGATACCGCGGGTACCAGCCACCTGATAGGCATCGCGCATCTGGCTGAGAGCCAGAATCGTGGCCTTCACGAGGTTGTGAGGGTTAGAAGAACCCTTACTCTTGGCGAGCACGTCCTTCACACCGGCGCTCTCGAGCACGGCACGCATAGCACCACCGGCCACCAGACCAGTACCTGCTGCGGCAGGCTTGAGGAACACCTGAGCACCGCCGAAGCGAGCTTCCTGCTCGTGGGGAACAGTACCTTTCAGCACGGGAACCTTCACGAGATTCTTCTTGGCAGCCTCAGTACCCTTCTGGATAGCTGCGGTAACCTCACCGGCCTTGCCCAGGCCCCAGCCAATCACGCCGTTGCCGTCGCCGACAACCACGATAGCTGCAAATGTAAAGGTGCGACCACCCTTTGTCACCTTGGTAACACGGTTGATGGCAACCAGACGGTCTTTCAACTCAACGTCACTGTTTATCTTTACTTTGTTCATTGCCATAATCTTTTAGAATTTAAGTCCACCTTTACGTGCGCCATCGGCAAGTTCCTTCACACGGCCGTGATAGAGATAGCCGTTGCGGTCGAACACCACCTGAGAGATGCCTGCAGCCTGTGCCTTCTCAGCAAGAAGCTCACCGACCTTGGCAGCCTGCTCCTTCTTGGGCATGGTCTCCATGCCGAGTGATGATGCAGATGCAAGTGTCTTACCTGTCAAATCATTAATAACCTGAGCATAAATCTGCTTGTTGCTGCGGAAGACGCTCAGACGAGGGCGCTCAGCAGTACCGTTAACGTTCTTGCGAATTCTGTACTTTATCTTGATTCGTCTTTCTACTTTCTTTGTTGTCATAATCGTAAAATCAATTAAAATTATTTAGCAGCAGCCGACTTACCAGACTTTCTGCGGATAACCTCGCCCTTGAACAGGATACCCTTGCCCTTGTAAGGCTCCGGCATACGGAACGAGCGAATCTTAGCGCAGATCATACCAAGCAGTTGCTTGTCGCAAGACTCTAACGTAATAACAGGATTCTGGTTTCTCTCTGACTTGGTCTCCACCTTCACTTCCTTCGGAAGCTGGATGAAGATGGGGTGAGTGTAACCGAGAGAGAACTCAATCAGGTTGCCCTGGTTGCTCACACGGTAACCGACACCTACGAGTTCCATTTCTTTCTTATAACCCTCGCTCACGCCTACAACCATGTTGTTGACGAGTGCACGATACAGACCGTGGAAGGCCTGCTTCTGCTTCACGTTCACGGGGCTCTTTTCGTCAATCTCGAAAGTGAGATGGCCGTCCTCGTTCTTGATGACGATAGAGGAATCCACCTTCTGAGACATTTCTCCCTTGGGACCTTTTACGCTTACAACGTTGTCCTTGATATCGATTGTTACGCCAGCAGGGATAGCGATTGGCAATTTACCTATTCTTGACATAGTCTATCTCCTCCTAAATTAATAAACGTAGCAAAGGACCTCGCCACCGATCTTCAGCTCGGCAGCCTCCTTGTTAGTCATAACACCCTTGGACGTGGAAAGGATAGCAATACCCAGTCCGTTAATAACTCTCGGCATGTCTTTGTAACCAGTGTACTTACGGAGACCTGGTGTAGACACTCTCTTGAGAACTCTGATGGCGTTCTCCTTGGTTGCGGGATCATACTTCAGGGCAACCTTGATAGTTCCCTGAGGTCCGTCATCGATGAACTTGTAGTTCAGGATGTAACCCTTTTCGAAGAGGATCTTGGTGATTTCCTTCTTCATGTTTGAAGCCGGTACTTCCACAACACGGTGATTAGCCATGATTGCGTTTCTCAACCTCGTCAGATAATCTGCTATTGGATCTGTCATTGTATAAAATGTTTTAATTAATCGGGACTCCCCCGACAATATTAAATAGAAAAATCTTCTGCTTACCAGCTAGCCTTCTTCACACCGGGAATCAGACCTGCACTTGCCATCTCGCGGAACTGAATACGCGAGAGACCGAACTGGCGGATGTAACCCTTTGGACGACCGGTAATCTTGCAGCGGTTGTGAAGACGGATGGGGTTGGCATTCCTGGGGATAGCCTGCAGCTTGCGGGCTGCCTCGTAGGCTTCTGCCGGATCATCCGTGGTGGCGATAACCTTCTTCAGAGCTGCACGCTTTTCTGCATAGCGGGCAACGAGCTTAGCGCGCTTCACCTCGCGGGCCTTCATTGATTCTTTTGCCATATCTCTTTAATCTTTTTTAGCGTTCTTGAAAGGAAGTCCAAATGCCTTGAGCAGAGCATAGCCCTCCTCGTCGGTCTTGGCGGAGGTAACGAAAGTGATGTTCATACCCTGGATGCGGTCGATCTGGTCGATGTTGATCTCAGGGAAGATAATCTGCTCCTGCACACCGAGTGTGTAGTTGCCGCGTCCGTCAAGCTTGCTCTCGATACCCTTGAAGTCGCGGATACGGGGAAGAGCCACGCGCACGAGCTTCTCGAGGAACTCGTACATGCGCTCGCGGCGCAGGGTGACCATCACGCCGATAGGCATCTTCTTACGGAGCTTGAAGTTGGCGATATCCTTCTTAGAATAGGTTGCCACGGCCTTCTGGCCGGTGATGGTGGAAACCTCGTTCACAGCCACGTCGATAATCTTCTTATCCTGAGTGGCGTCGCCGAGACCCATGTTCACCACAATCTTCTTCAGGACAGGAATCTGCATAGCTGAAGAATAGTTGAACTGCTTCTGGAGAGCAGGAGCGATCTGCTCCTTATACTCCTTCTTTAACTGTGCTGTATTCATTATTTAATCTCCTCCCCTGACTTTTTAGCGATACGAACCACGTTCTTGCCCTCATGCTTGATGCTGACACGAGTAGCCTTGCCACTCTTCGGGTCGATCAGACTTAAATTCGAGATATGAATGGGTGCTTCCTGCTTGACGATGCCGCCCTGAGGGTTCTTGGCAGAAGGCTTCTGGCTCTTGCTGACCATGTTCACACCCTCAACGATGGCACGCTCCTTCTCTCTGAGAACCTGGAGCACCTTGCCAGTCTTGCCCTTATCCTCGCCGGCCAGGACAATCACTGTATCGTTTTTCTTAATATGTATCTTTGCCATTACTTTATTCTTTTTTATTGATTAAAGAACCTCAGGTGCCAAAGAAACGACCTTCATGTTGACTGCACGCAACTCGCGAGCCACGGGACCGAAGATACGGCTGCCACGAAGTTCGCCGGCATTGTTCAGCAGCACACAAGCGTTATCGTCGAAGCGGATGTAAGAACCATCGGCACGGCGAATCTCTTTCTTGGTGCGAACAATCAAAGCCTTAGATACTGCACCTTTTTTTACATCACTCGTCGGGATGGCGTTCTTGATAGCGACAACAATCACGTCACCAACGCTTGCATAACGGCGGCGGGTACCACCCAGCACACGGATGCAGAGAGCCTCGCGTGCACCGCTGTTATCACATACAGTAAGTCTTGATTCTGCTTGTATCATAATTACTTAGCTTTTTCGATTATTGAAACTAATCTCCATCTCTTAGTCTTCGACAAGGGACGGGTTTCCATGATGAGCACGGTATCACCGATGTTGCACTCATTCTTCTCGTCATGTGCATGGTATTTCTTTGTCTTCTGGACAAACTTACCATAGATCGGGTGCTTCTCCTTGAACTTGGCGGCAATAACAATGGTTTTATCCATCTTGTTGCTGATAACGACACCCTGTCTTGTTTTTCTTAAATTTCTTGTTTCCATCTGGACCATTGTTATTTGTTAAGTTCTCTCTGACGAAGTTCTGTCTTCATACGTGCGATATCACGACGCGCAGCCTTAATCTGAGAAGGATTCTCCAGCGGAGTGATGGCATGGTTCAGCTTCATGTTCTGCAGCTTCTGCACCTCGTTCTCCATGCGCTCGGTCAATTCCTTGGTGTCGAGGCCTTTTATTTCACTTATCTTCATTTCTTAAGCGTTTTTATCGTAATCACGTCTAACAACAAACTTACACTTCACGGGCAGCTTCTGAGCACCGAGGCGCAGAGCCTCCTTGGCCACATCAAAAGGAACGCCTTCTACTTCGAAGAGGATTCTACCGGGAGTTACCGGTGCCACCCATCCTGCGGGATCACCCTTACCTTTACCCATTCGGACATCGGCAGGCTTGCGGGTGATGGGCTTATCAGGGAAAATACGTATCCAGACCTGACCTTCACGGTTCATGTAGCGGTTGATGGCTACACGGGCGGCCTCAATCTGACGGCTGTCGATCCACTTGGCATCCATTGTCTTGATGCCGAATGAGCCGAAGGCCAGCTGCGTACCTCTGTGGGCGTTGCCTTTGTTGCCACGACCATCCTGAGGTCTTCTATATTTTACTCTTTTTGGCTGTAACATGATAATTCTTTCTTTTAACGATTATTGTTTCTCTTACGACCACCGCGGCCATCACGGCGTCCACCGCCGTTGTTGCCACGACCGCCCTGCTTTTCCTGAGAGAAGTTAGGAGCGAGGTCGCGCTTCTCGTAAACCTCACCGCGGCAGATCCACACCTTGATACCGAGCAGACCGACCTTGGTAAGAGCCTCTGCCTGACAGTAGTCGATATCGGCACGGAAAGTGTGCAGCGGGGTACGACCCTCCTTGAACATTTCCTTACGTGCGATTTCGGCACCGTTCAGACGGCCAGAAATCTGGATTTTGATACCCTCGGCACCGGCGCGCATGGTGTTGGCGATAGCCATCTTGATAGCACGGCGATAGGCAATCTTGCCCTCGATCTGGCGTGCCACGTTGGTAGCCACGATAGTGGCGTCGAGCTCGGGTTTCTTCACTTCGAAGATGTTGATCTGGATGTCCTTGTTGTACAGCTTCTTCAACTCTTCCTTCAACTTGTCAACGTCTTGACCACCTTTACCAATGACGATACCCGGACGGGCAGTGCAGATAGTAATGGTAACCAGCTTCAGCGTGCGCTCGATGACAATCTTCGAAACGCTGGCCTTTGCCAGGCGCTCGTTCAGATAATTGCGGATCTTCTGGTCTTCCACCAGGTTGTCACCGAAGTTCTTGCCACCAAACCAGTTTGAGTCCCAACCGCGGATGATTCCCAGACGGTTACTAATTGGATTAACTTTCTGTCCCATTATTCTTTATTTTTCGTCGTTAGTTTTAGCATCCACAAAGAGAGTGACGTGGTTGCTGCGCTTGCGGATGCGGTAGCCACGACCCTGTGGGGCTGGTCTCATACGTTTCATTGTAACGCCTTCGTCAACGAAGACCTTAGAGATAAAGAGTTCGCCGTCCTCTGCCTTGCGGTCATTCTTCTGTTCCCAGTTGTTGATGGCCGAGCGCAGCAGCTTCTCCACGTCGGCAGCTGCCTTCTTCTTGGAGAACTTCAGGACGCCAAGGGCACGGTTCACTTCCATGCCGCGTATCATGTCAACGACATAACGCATCTTGCGGGGGCTCGACGGTACGTCATTGAGCTTGGCAAAATACAATGTCTTCAGGGCTTCTTTTCTTTTTTCAGCCGAATTATGTTTTCTTGCTCCCATTATTATACTTCTTTTTTAAATGGTTTAGCCCTTCGTTTACTTCTTGTTACCGGCATGGCCACCGAAACGACGAGTAGGTGCGAACTCACCCAGCTTGTGTCCTACCATGTTCTCAGTAATGTAAACAGGGATAAATTTGTTACCGTTATGAACTGCTACAGTGTGTCCCACGAAGTCGGGGGAAATCATTGAAGCTCTGGCCCATGTCTTCACAACATTCTTCTTACCACTCTCGTTCATGGCGAGAATCTTCTTCTCGAGTGATACGTTGATGTATGGACCTTTTTTAAGTGAACGACTCATAATTTACTTCAGTTTACTTAATTATTTTTTGTTAGCTCGTGCAATAATGTACTTGTTTGAGTGCTTCTTAGGTGCACGTGTCTTCAGGCCCTTAGCATACAGACCCTTGCGAGAACGTGGATGACCACCGCTCTGACGGCCTTCACCACCACCCATCGGGTGATCGTGCGGGTTCATCACGACACCGCGGTTGTGCGGGCGACGGCCCAGCCAGCGAGAACGTCCGGCCTTACCAGACTGCTCAAGGGCATGGTCGGCATTGCCAACGACACCAACAGTTGCCTTACAAGCGCTCAACACCTTGCGGGTCTCGCCCGAGGGGAGCTTAATCACACAATAACTGCCTTCACGAGAAGTAAGCTGAGCAAAGTTACCAGCCGAACGAACCATCTTGGCACCCTGACCCGGACGGAGCTCGATGTTATGAATCACCGTACCCACGGGGATGTTTGCCAACGGGAGAGCATTGCCCACCTCAGGTGCTGCGTCAGCGCCTGAAAGCAGGGTGGTACCCACCTGCAGTCCATTAGGAGCAATAATGTAACGTTTTTCACCATCAGCGTAGAAAAGCAGAGCAATGCGAGCCGAACGGTTAGGATCGTACTCGATTGTCTTCACTACGGCTGGAACACCATCTTTCTCTCGCTTGAAGTCGATGATACGATACTTCCGCTTGTGGCCGCCGCCGATGTAGCGGACAGTCATCTTACCGGTGTTGTTTCGACCACCGGTGGAACGCTTACCGTAAACGAGAGACTTCTCTGGCACGGATGCAGTAATATCCTCGAACGTGCCAATAATCTTGTGTCTTTGACCGGGAGTTACCGGCTTTAATTTACGTACTGCCATTTCTTATTTAAATATTGCTGTAAAAATCAATTGTATCGCCCTCTTTCAGAGTAACGATTGCTTTCTTGAACGCAACCTTCTGCCCCTTCACCAGGCCTGCCTTTGTGTAGCGGGCCGAGCGCTTGCCGGCATATCTCATTGTGTTCACATCTTCTACTGTAACATTATACTGACTCTCGACCTCGCTCTTAATCTGGAGCTTGTTAGCCTCTGGGCGAACAATGAAACCGTAGCGGTTGGGTCTCTTGTCTGTAATAGTGGTCATCTTCTCAGTGACCAGTGGTTTGATGATAAATGCCATATCTAATGTCTCCTGTTTACTTTGATAAGATACCGTCGATAGTCTCCAGCGACTTCTCAGTCACAACAAGCACATCAGCGTTCAAAACCTTGTAGGTATTGAGCGTCGATGCTTCCATAACTTCTGCACGCTGTAAATTACGAGCCGACAAATATACATTTTTATTTGTTTCCGGCAAAACGAGAAGTACTTTCTTATCCTCGACTTTCAGATTTTTAGTAATATTTATGAAATCTTTTGTCTTGGGTGCATCGAAAGTAAAGTCTTCCAAAATCACGATTGCGTTCTCCTGGGCCTTGTAGCTGAGTGCGCTGCGGCGAGCCAGCTGCTTAACCTTCTTGTTCAGTTTGAAACGATAGTCGCGGGGCTTCGGACCGAACACGCGGCCGCCACCTACGAGAACAGGAGAGTTGATGTCACCACGACGGGCACCGCCGCTACCCTTCTGACGGATCAGCTTGCGGGTAGAGCCTGCATGCTCGCTGCGCTCCTTCGACTTGTGCGTACCCTGACGCTGATCGGCGAGATACTGCTTCACGTCGAGATACAGAACATGATCGTTTGGTTCAATACCGAAGATCGCGTCATTTAACGTAACCTTACGTCCGGTCTCCTGACCTTTGATGTTTAATACGCTAATTTCCATTACTTGTTAATAATTACGGTTGAACCATTGAAACCAGCCACGCTGCCCTTCACAATCAGAAGGTTGCTCTCTGGTATCACCTTTAACACTCTGAGGTTCTGCGTTGTCACGCGGTCGCCACCCATCTGGCCACCCATGCGCATGCCCTTGAACACCTTAGCGGGGTAAGAACAGGCACCGATAGATCCCGGCTTGCGGGCGCGGTCGTCCTGACCATGAGTAGCCTGACCTACACCACCGAAACCGTGGCGCTTCATAACACCCTGGAAACCCTTACCCTTAGAGGTACCAACAACGTCTACGAAAGCAGCGTCGCTGAAGATGTCCACCGTAATGGTGTCTCCGAGGTTGTACTCCTCGTCAAACTTGAACTCGGCCAAGTGGCGCTTTGGTGTCGTACCAGCCTTCTTGAAGATACCCTGCATAGCCTTGGTGGTATTCTTTTCCTTCTTTTCACCAAAGGCGAGCTGAACGGCCTGATAGCCATCCTTCTCAACAGTCTTCACCTGAGTAACAACACAAGGACCAGCTTCGATAACAGTGCACGGCACGTTCTTGCCGTCGGCACTGAAAACGGATGTCATTCCGATTTTCTTTCCTAATAATCCTGGCATTTCAGTTTAAAAATTAAATAATAATATGAATGTTTTCTGTTTCTTTCCAAGTAATACCGCGCTTCGAGCAGTCACAAAACACACTTGGAAAGAAGCACTCACTACTTCGAAATTGAAGGATAAGTAGCTATCTTTCAGTGTATTGTTAGCCGTCTCGCCAGCGCAATACCCACTTAAGCGGCTGCAAAGGTACACATTATAAATAACATACACAACATCACCCACCTAAGAAATAACATCTTTTAATATTTTTTATAATTCTCAGTTTAACGTCCGCACCAGATTTCAGGCCGGATTTTCATCAAAAATGAACGCATTTACTACCCTCTGCCCTACAGAAAAACATAAAAAAATCCATACAACGGCGTTTCGCAATCCAGAAAACGGCGGCTGCCGAACAACATAAAAACCGGCATTCCCGAACGATTTTTTTATCAATTATCCGGCCCAAACAAGCCATCCGCCCATTAAAAAGGATGTTTTTAACCATCAAAAGCCCTTTATTTGACCATCAATTAATAGGCTTTCACTCACATTTTTCTAGAAAAATTTCTGCAAAAGATAGGCTTTTCAATTCTCCCGCACCTTAAAGCGTCCCAAGAATCTCCATAATTGCCTTACAACCAGCCGCATACGCGAACCTTCTCAAAACCGGCGAATTTGCGTCCCTCTGGTCGTTTCCTGACTAAAACGCGGGTTTTACCCCTCGAAATTCAGAAATTCCTTGACAGCCAGAAACGAAAAAAGCGGCGCTACCTTCTGTTCGGATGCGCCGCCTTATGGATAGGGTTCAAATATGATTACACCTTGATTTCTACCTCAACACCGCTGGGAAGCTCGAGCTTCATCAGGGCATCAACCGTCTTGGCAGTAGAGCTGTAGATGTCGATCAGACGCTTGTAGTCTGACAGCTGGAACTGCTCACGAGCCTTCTTGTTGACGAAGGTTGAACGGTTTACGGTGAAGATACGCTTGTGAGTGGGAAGGGGAATAGGACCGCTGACGATAGCGCCTGTAGCCTTTACGGCCTTCACAATCTTCTCTGCTGACTTGTCGACCAGCTGGTGGTCGTAGCTCTTCAGCTTGATACGAATTTTCTGACTCATGTCTTAATTTACAATTTTACTATTTAACAATTTTACTATTTATTATCGCTGCTAAAGAGTCATTTGCTCAACAGCGTTTATTGAGGAAGTGAAGAGCAGAAGAAAAATCTTCACTCTTCACTTTTCACTCTTCATTTATACCAGGTCCACACGTCCCTTGATCTCCTCAAGCACGGCCTTGGCAAGGCTTGAAGACAGCGGAGAGTGGTGATCGTACTCCATAGAGCTGGTTGCACGTCCGGAAGTGATGGTACGCAGAGCGGTCACGTAGCCGAACATCTCAGCCAGGGGAACCATAGCCTTGATGATGCGGCCACCGCTGCGGCCCTCTTCCATACCTTCAACCTGTCCGCGGCGCTTGTTCAGGTCACCAATCACGTCACCCATGTTCTCTTCGGGAGTAACAACCTCAAGCTTCATGACAGGCTCCATCAGCACGGGACCGGCCTTCTGGCAAACTGCCTTGTAGGCGAAACGTGCGGCAAGTTCGAACGAGAGCTGGTCAGAGTCAACGGGGTGGAACGAACCGTCGAGCAGCACAACCTTCAGCGAATCCATGGGATAGCCACCCAGAACACCGTTCTTCATGGCATCCTCGAAGCCCTTCTGTACAGAAGGAATGAACTCCTTAGGCACGTTACCGCCCTTCACCTCGTTAACGAACTGCAGTCCGCCGTTCTCCTTGATATCCCAGTCGTCGTCGACAGGACCCACGTTCACGATGATGTCGGCAAACTTACCGCGACCACCCGACTGCTTCTTGTAAACCTCACGATGGTTCTCGACAGTCTTGGTGATGGCCTCCTTGTAGTTCACCTGAGGCTTACCCTGGTTGCACTCCACCTTGAACTCACGCTTCAGACGGTCGATGATGATGTCGAGGTGAAGCTCACCCATACCCGAGATAACGGTCTGGCCGCTCTGCTCGTCGGTATGTACGGTGAAGGTCGGGTCTTCCTCGGCCAGCTTGGCAAGACCATTGTCGAGCTTGGCGATGTCGGCCTGGCTCTTCGGCTCCACTGCGATAGAAATCACAGTGTCGGGGAAAGTGATGCTCTCCAGCACAATGGGATGCTCCTCGTCGCAGAGGGTATCGCCGGTGCGGATATCCTTGAAGCCTACACCTGCGCCGATATCACCGGCATCGATGCTCTCCATGGGGTTCTGCTTGTTTGAGTGCATCTGGAACAGACGGCTCACGCGCTCCTTCTTGCCCGAACGGGTGTTGTAGACATAGGAACCAGCGGCAATCTTACCAGAGTATACACGGAAGAACACCAGACGGCCCACATAGGGGTCGGTAGCGATCTTGAAGGCCAAAGCCGATGTGGGCTCATCCTCGCTGGGCTTGCGGTCTTCCTCTTCGCCGGTGTCGGGATTCTCACCCACGATAGCAGGTGTGTCGACAGGAGCGGGAAGGAAAGCGCAAACATAGTCGAGCAGGGTCTGAACGCCCTTGTTCTTGAACGACGAACCACACAGCATTGGAGTGCACTGCATAGAGATAGTGCCCTTGCGGATAGCAGCAATCAGCTCCTCTTCGGTGATAGAGTTAGGATCGTCGAAGAATTTCTCCATCAGCTCCTCGTCGAACTCAGCGGCAGCCTCGACAAGCTTGTCGCGCCACTCCTGTGCCTCGTCCTTGAGGTCGTCGGGAATCTCGTCAATCTCGAACTCAGCACCCTGAGTCTCGTCGTGCCAGATAATGGCCTTCATCTTGAGCAGGTCAACGATGCCCTTGAAGGTCTCTTCCTGACCGATGGGGATAACCAGCGAAACGGGGTTTGCACCCAGCACGTCCTTCATCTGCTGAAGAACGTCGTAGTAGTTGGCACCCGAACGGTCCATCTTGTTCACGTAGCCCAGACGGGGTACGTTGTATTTGTCAGCCTGACGCCAGACGGTCTCCGACTGAGGCTGAACGCCGCCCACTGCACAGTAGGTAGCCACAGCTCCGTCGAGCACACGCAGCGAGCGCTCCACCTCGGCCGTGAAGTCAACGTGTCCCGGAGTGTCGATCAAGTTGATCTTATACTGCTTGTTGTTGTAGTTCCAGAAACATGTCGTTGCGGCAGATGTGATAGTGATACCACGCTCCTGCTCCTGGGCCATCCAGTCCATGGTAGCGCCACCGTCGTGCACTTCGCCGATCTTGTGGGTCTTACCTGTGTAGAACAGGATACGCTCAGAGGTTGTCGTCTTACCGGCATCGATGTGAGCCATGATGCCGATATTGCGCGTCAATTGTAAATCGTGCTTTGCCATTGTCTTAATTTATCCTTTTACTTTTTTACCTTTTTACCTTCTTTAGAATCTGAAATGAGCGAATGCACGGTTAGCCTCAGCCATACGGTGCATATCCTCCTTACGCTTGAAGGCACCACCCTGACTGTTGTAGGCATCCATAATCTCAGCTGCCAGACGGTCGGCCATAGACTTACCGCCACGCTTACGTGCGAACTGAATCATGTTCTTCATGGATACGCTCTCCTTACGGTCGGGACGAATCTCTGTAGGAACCTGGAAGGTAGCACCACCGATACGGCGGCTCTTCACCTCCACCTGCGGAGTGATGTTGTCGAGGGCCTGCTTCCAAATCTCGAGGGCAGACTTCTCCTCGTTTTGCATCTTAGCCTTGACAATGTCAAGAGCATTGTAGAAAATTTCATAAGATGTATTCTTCTTTCCGTCATACATCAGATGATTCACGAACTTCGAGACCTTCTGGTCGTTGAAAACTGGATCCGGAAGGATCACACGCTTCTTTGGTTTTGCTTTTCTCATTTTGTTTTTTGAATGATTATATTCTGCTTGGGGCTGTTCTTCTTTGTTCTTCAACGTCCGCTCCCGGACATTTACTCAACCTGTATTAACAATTCTCCAGCAAAACGTTTGTCTTTCTTTTCTTTAAAAGGTAGCACCCCGCTTCAGCTATCTCCAGCAGTAGCTGGGTGCTATTTTGATAGGGCTTCCGGCTTATTTCTTAGCCTTCGGACGCTTAGCTCCGTACTTAGAGCGGCGCTGGGTGCGGTTAGCAACACCGGCGGTATCCAATGTACCGCGCACGATGTGATAACGTACACCGGGAAGATCCTTTACACGACCGCCACGCACCAGCACGATTGAGTGCTCCTGCAGATTGTGGCCTTCACCAGGAATGTAGGAGTTGACCTCCTTCTGGTTTGTCAAACGAACACGGGCTACCTTGCGCATAGCCGAATTAGGCTTCTTCGGGGTCGTTGTGTACACACGCACACATACGCCACGACGCTGAGGACATGAGTCCAAAGCGGGCGACTTGCTCTTGTCTACAAGTGCCTTTCTGCCCTTTCTTACCAATTGTGAAATTGTAGGCATTTTACTTAATTTTTTAAATATATTGTATTATTATTTGTATTCTAATATGTGCACAATAACCCCTATGGACTATTTTGGGCTGCAAAGGTACAAAGTTTCTTTCAAATCACCTAATTATATAAATAACAAAAAAGCTATATCTGCCAAAATTTAGCAAGATATAGCTTTCTATAATATCTTTTAACTCTTTTTATGCGTCTCCTTTGGGCTTTCCGAAGGGTGTTGCCGTGCGCGGAGGCTGGTTGGGTATCTCAATTTTACCAAATTCCTGCTCATATCGCATCACATTTTCCTGCAATGCTGCCAGCAGTCGCTTGGCGTGCTCTGGCGCCATGACTACACGGCTTACCACCTTTGCTTTCTGCCAACCGGGCATCATAGCTGCAAAGTCAATTACAAACTCAGAGTGAGAATGAATAATCATGGCCATATTCGAATATACGCCATGAGCCAATTCGGGCGGTAGTTCCAGCTGCAGCTGGCCGTTCTGATTAATGTCTGCCATACCTTATTATAATTATATAATGTGTTGAATCTTTCGTTTTTTACTCGCTGCGATACTTCTCGGCCTGTTCGCGGATAAGCGCCTCGTCGTCGAAGTAGTTGATGCGCATGGCCTCCTTCACCTCGTGAAGCGTCTGGGCAGCCACCTCGCGAGCTTCCTCCGAACCCTTCTTCAGGATACGGTAAACCTCGGGGATGTCCTGCTCGAACTCGTGGCGACGCTGGCGGATGGGTTCCAGGCGGTCGTTCAGCACCTTCATCAGGAACTTCTTGCACTTCATGTCGCCCAGTCCGCCCCGGCGATAGTGGTCCTTCACCTCGTCCAGGTTCTTATAGTCGGGCCAGAAATTGGCAAAGTCGTCGTCGGTAGCGAAGGCATCCAGATAGGTGAACACCACGTTGCCTTCCACGTGTCCGGGGTCTTCCACCTGCAGGTGGGCAGGGTCGGTATAGGCCGACTTCACCTTTTTCTCCACCTCTTTCTGCGTGTCGCTCAGGTAGATGCAGTTGCCCAGGCTCTTGCTCATCTTCGCATTGCCGTCGGTTCCCGGCAGACGAAGGCAAGCGCTGTTTTCGGGCAGCATAATCTGCGGCTCCACGAGCACCGGCGCGTATGTCTGGTTGAAGCGGCGCACTATTTCGCGGCACTGCTCCAGCATAGGCTCCTGGTCTTCACCCACAGGCACGGTTGTGGCCTTACAGAAAGTGATGTCGGCAGCCTGCGAGATGGGATAGGTAAAGAAGCCCACGGGCACGCCCTCGCCGAAGTTGCGCATCTGCAGTTCCGTCTTCACCGTCGGGTTGCGCTGCAGGCGTCCCACGTTCACCAGGTTCATATAATACACCGTGAGTTCAGTGAGTTCTGGAATCATCGACTGGATGAACATCGTAACCTTCTCGGGGTCGAGTCCCACCGACAGATAGTCGAGTGCCACCTCAATAATATTCTGGCGTACCTTCTCGGGATTGTCAGCATTATCCGTCAGTGCCTGTACGTCGGCAATAAACACGAACATTTTGTCATAGTTGCCTTCGTTCTGCAGTTCCACGCGTCGGCGCAGAGACCCCACATAATGTCCCAGATGAAGGCGTCCGGTCGGGCGGTCGCCCGTAAGTATAATTCTACCCATATTTTTGTTTAATCGATTTTTTCGGCTGCAAATTTACAAAAAAATCTGATTAAGTAAGAGCATAATAATAATTATTATGCCTAACGTGAATATTTTAATCAAAATCGAGAGGAGCAGGGGTTCATCAAAATATCAGCATGAAGTCAGAAAATAATATGAATAACACTTTGCTGTTTAAAGATTATTTCATAAATTTGCAGCGAAAACGTAATTATCTGGAGGAAAGAAAATGGAAAAGAAGAAAACAACACAAGAGGCCATTGAGTGGTTGAAAGCAGCGCAAAAGCGTCAACAAGATTGGCAGCAAGAAGTGAAACGTCGTTGGGCAAAGCAACAGCAATCCTCAACTGTTACTATATGAAACCAATCAATCTTGACCGCATCAATGCTATTGTCCCTTACAAGGTGGAGACAGACGGGAAACAATTTTCTTTCGTAACTCGTCATGGCCTGCACTATGAAATTCGTTTCTTCGAAGAACAACCTATCGGTGGTTGCGAAACATGGCAGTTCAGTTTTGCGAAAGCCGAAGACACACCTGCGGCAGAAGACCCTTACGTACGCTTTACACTCTTCGCCGTGATTGACGAGTTCTTTACCGAGAACGATAATGTGATGTTGTACATTTGCGATACAAGTGATAGTCGTGAGGCTGCCCGTAACCGCCTGTTCATCCGATGGTTCAAACAGTCTGCAGAACCAGGTCGTTTCACTATCCGAACAGCCAATGCCACAATTGAAGGACAAGGATTCTACGCAGCCATCATTGTTGAAAACAGAAATCCATTACTAACCGATATTACTGCCGATTTTGACCAGACGGCTGTTGCTCTTACAAACAAGCCCAGTGAGTAGTTCCGCTGTAACGTTCTCTTAAAATCAAATTTACCAATTCAGCATATTAGTGAAACTAAACAGCAGCAACTTCAGATGAAGCATCTTGCTGCTAATATTTCTCGCTGTTGCAAACGTTTTTAGGTCTCCCTCCCTAAACAGGGAATTTATGGAGCAGTGAGAGCAATGCTAAGTTTACTTGGGCATTGCCGAGTCGTGACATAAATCGCCGATAGGCAAAGGCTGGGGTGGTCTTTTCCTTCAGGGAGGGCTGGGGTGGGTCTTAAATCGGAAGAGGAATCCACTCAGGTGGATTCCTCTTCCGATTAATTCATATTCTTTTGAATACGTTCGTTTACCATTCGTCCCAGATCATGCCAGACTTAGCGCGGTTACCTGGGTTCACTGAGCCACCTTGACCATTAATGAACGGATTGACTTCACCATCAGTTTCACCAGCTTCGGTTGGAAGGTCAACACCGCCACCACCAGTGTTTGTAACACCACCGCCAATACCGCGTTCTGAATCCGAATCTTCAAAGCTGTTGGCCATAAGAGGGCTTTCTGAATAACAAGAGGCTAACACCTCTGTTAAAGGTTTTAAATATATCATTTTCATTACTTCAATGTCTTTCTAATTATTTCACAATATATTTCTTGCCATTCTTTATATAGACACCCTTAGGCAGTTGATTGAGCGGTTTGTTCACACGAATGCCCTGCATGTCGTAGACACTATTATTATCTTCAGTATTACTGTTCAGACCCTTAACTGTGATTTCACCGATTCCATTGACCACAATATCCATATTAGCATTGTCGCCGAAATAGATGTCCATCAAGCTGTGTTTAGCTCCAGATACCTTATTAAAGTCATCATTCTTAAGGTCGGTACCTGCACTTATTATCCAACGTGCGGGATTATCAATACCCGTAGCATCGCTAATACGCAAATTCTTATTCCATTTAGGGCAGATAATACCTGTTTCGTTATTCCAATTATAATTTTTCACATCAGGAACTCTATTATACCAGAAAGCGGCACAATTCTTATTGCTATCCCAACCAAGGAAATAGCAATACTGAGGCATAAGTGACTTGTAGAACGAACCTACAAAGGTATATGTGAATTCACTCGAGAGTTCATAGCTAGTGTTTTCTCCAGCATAACTGATAGTGCCTGTTGCAGGATGTGTAAACTTTGTCCCATCACCCATCTCAAATTCTTTAGCAGAAGTCTCAACAGCTTCTTGGGCTGTTCCCGTATTGTTCACCACATAAGCGGGAACTGTGTACTCACCTGAATATACAAGCTGCTTTTGTATGCTACCTGTCAAATTCTCAGAAGCCTTAATCTTAGCGCCAAGGCCAGGATATTCATTGGCCTTGATGTCGAACTGACGCTTGAAACTACCACTAGCATCTTTGCTCATGTTAGGACGGATGAGATAGGGAACTCCTTTATGCAGCACTACGTCATTATCAGCAGGTCTAGCCTTAGTTTCACTTATCGTTCCGTGAACAGCACCATCAGCTACGGTTTCCTTATATTCCATCAGGTTCTTGCTAAACATCAAACGAATCTTAGAATTCTCCACATCGCGGACCACATAAGTTAACTTGCTAAGATAAGGAATCTTAGGAGAAGAACCCGTTGTTCCGAACAAATAAATCATTTCTTTGTAGGTCAGGTCGAACGGCAGACAGATAGTCCACCAGTCGTTATCGCTGATATACGAGCGATAAGGTACGAAATCCTCATTTGAATTGGTTGCATAAGCAGTCAAGACAAACTGATGCCAGCCACGATAGTCGTTAGCGTCGGTAACATTCAGGACCTCCACCTCTTCTGTCTTTACCTTATAGAAAGGACCACTATCTCCACTAGTAGCAGCACGATAGGCATCAACAGTTTTGAGGTTATAGCGTTCTCCATTTATTCCTTCTATACAATCAGTAACAGAACTATTCCATTCTGCAAATGAGCTACTAACCTCATAACCACCATTGGAGTCTGCTTTATAAACAATTCGTTTTTTTACTCTAACTGCAGTAGAAGGCTTATTTTGCCAAGTCTCAAATTCTGCATAAGTTGTATACCAACCAGGATTACTAAAACCTCCGGGTAATACATAATCACCATCATCAGCTGCAACCCATTCCTCTGTTCTAGAATAAAACGTTCTTGGAGACTGGTCTTGGTGATTTCTATTTACTATAGGATGATAATAAGCACCACCCTCTTCTTCTACATATTCTTGAGTTTCATACTTCACATAATTACCCTCATAAGTAGCACCTGCATCAGCAGGTACATAAACGGGATTGCCGTTATCATCATAAACCTCAACAGTCTTATACACAGGATTGCCGCTTTCATCGGTAACCACAACAGTTTCAGCCTTAGGATAGAGTTTAGTCCCTTCCCAAGTAACGTCATAATAGTTCTGAAGTCCTGCAGGCTGAATCAGTTCCCCATTAGCAGTAACATCATAGAAAGAACGGTCTGTCTTGCTGGGATTCTTGTTAGTGTTGCTCTTATACAACAGATTGGCAGCCTCCTGTACATCCAGCGACCAAGCATTATTTACACCGCCTTCAGAATAAGCGATATAGTTACTTCCATCGTCTTTACGGGCAGGACTCCATGCATTCCACACATATCCTGCCGTTCCTTGAGTATAAGCTCGAAGATACTCACACTGATTGGGGAAATAAATTGTGGCACCCTTACCATCCTTCAGACCAGTAGCGATAGAATAATCACGGGTAGGATCAGTGTATTGTTGAATGGCAGGAGTTGTGCATTCACGTGGATAGTGCAACATCGTCATCCACGTATAAGCTGATTTACTGTTAATGTAGGCATCACGAGTGATAATCCCGTCCTTGATGGCAGTACGGTCATAAGCATTATTGGCACAATACATAACAGTGTTGAATGCGTCAACATGACACTCAGGAGCATTTATTGCCAATACATACACATCTTTAACGTGAGGCTCAGTATTTGAGAATGCTCGACTTTCAATAAGCTTAAGGTTGGCCGGCAAAGTGTAAGTTCCATATAGAGGCTTAGAGCCATAAGCCATTTGCCCCTTCACAATTGTTTCTTTACCATCGGAATCAACAGCGGTAACAGCACCATTGTCGTAGACTATTGTTTCATCTGTTCCAGAAGTCCATACATGCATCAAAGGAGCACTCTTAAAAGCACGCGTTTTTATATTCTCTATATTGCCGGGAATACAAATCTGATATACATTACTGCTAATATTCAGGAAATCCGCAGGAATAGTTTTCAATCCAGAATAAGTAGGAATAACCACTTCATAGGTAGTGGAACCAATCACGCCCGACTTAGTAAGTGACAAATCGCTATAATTATCTTCTTCAATGATGGCATCGCCCAAATCAAGAGAAACAAGAGAAGCACCAGTAAGCGCTCCCAACTGCTGTGTTCCTTGCATAGTACGTGTTCCACCACCTATAGCAGCATCAGCAACGTCAGAAGTTTCATCTGCCTCTTTATCAAATACAATATGGCCATCGGAATCAAAGATATTTGTGCTTGTTGATCCATTAAAATCTCGGGCAGCAACACTTCCTGAAATCTTTACGTATTTAACTTTGCTCACAGTTATTGGTGACCCTTGCACCCCTTCAGGACGATGGATGCTACCCAAATCATTATCAAATTGCTCCGGACCTGTTGTCGTGCATTTATCGTAGGCAAGGCGCATAATAGATTCTGCCAATGTATTGGGAGTCTTTAGGTATGCCTGAAGCTTTACATCGGTATTATTATCATACGTAATGGCAGCATGAAGGTCAGAAACCGTAGAGAACCAACTCTCCTTTATGGCAGGTATATTCTTTGGTAGAATAACTGTTTTGAGGTTGGTATTTGTCTTTTCATTGTCAACAAAACTGAAATCAGCAGACGTAGCCAACGATGCGGGATTAAGCGTTACCTTAGAGAGATCAAGACTTTCCCCATTAGTGAAATTGAAGTCCTTCAGGGCTGCTAAATCAGACTCATTGATAACACCTGTAATTTTGACATGGCGAAGAGTATTTTGTGAAGCGAACATCTTCTTCGCCTTAGCAATAGCTTCGGCAAGATTTCCACCTTCAGATCCGCTTAAAGCAATTGTTACAGCAATATCATCACAGTTGTTGCTGGTTTCATAAGCCAGTTCAGGCATATTGGTCACTACCGCTGAACTCACGCCATTGGGAAGCGTAATGTCTGTAAGCGTAGTCCCTGTCAAATCAATAGATTTTAAGTTGTTACTGTTGGGTCTAATAGAAACACCTGAAAGGTCAAGTTCTGTTAGAGAAGTGTTACCTGAAAAGTCCATACCTGCATACCCATAATTACCGCCAACTGTGGCTCCTGTCATGTCGATGGCAGATAATTTTGGATTATTGGTAACTGTAAGCTGTTTAACACTTTCTTGATTAGAAGAAAAATCAATAAACGCATTCTTCAAACTAAGAGACTCCAATTTGGGATTACCGGAAATCGTCACAGTGGGATAAGTACCATCTGCGTGAGTGGCACTTTCCATAATCAACGTCTTTACATACGTCAGGCCGTTAATGTTCAGGTTGCCACTGGTGGAATAGAATTTAAATCCTGTCGCATCTACAGTGACTACAGTCGGGAAACTGTTAAGCACGTCGTTGAAATCTGCAGAGCCGAACACACTACCCGAAGAATATACCATCTTGGTGATACCGTTCATGGCACCAATCACAGCAGCCTGTGTCGGATCGGTTGATTCACCAAGCCCAGTAAACCAATTGCTAAATGCATGGCTCTGAGTAGATGTTACTGTGGCCACTCCTGTTTCGGAGTCGATTGACAACGAGCCATTAGTGAAAGTGTAGCTCGTCACCTCTGCCCACGCCCCTATCGAGACGCAAAGCATTGCGAAAAACAGTAATAGTTTTCTCATACGTTTTTTAATTAGTTATTTAATTTAAATGTTTATTCTCATTCATTTTGGAGTCACCCCTACACCAATTAAGTATATTTAGTGAGAAGCACAGCGGGGCGAAAATGCTTGTGGCACTTGTCTGCACTTCCTATAGTGTGTTGAATTCCGCTGAAAAATCGGCGCTACAGCCTCACGACCTGGCGCCGCTTCATTAATAAAAACTAATTCAAAATAATGATGCAGCCTATCCTCACGGACCGGACTAGCTTATAAAAACGTTTATGCTTCCAACGAATTGAAAGACTTACAAAACTCGCGGCAAATTTACAAACATTTGCAAAAAAAAAAAACGGTTAACGGATTTATTAGGATTTAAAAGAAAGTTTAACGGAAATTCACACTCTGAAAACGTTTACGGAACAATTCGGTCATCAGTTACATATATTTTGATTTGAACAGAAATTACCATAATTCATAAAATTGCGCCTGTGCATTAGCTTTAGATTTTGACAGAAATTATTATAATTCATATAATTTCTCTTGTGCAGTAGCATATCCGGCGTAGGATAATTATAATAATTATAGTAATTTCTGTTTTTTATAAAGGCTGTTTTCGGTTTCACCAGTTTCACTTTGTGCAAAGCACTGATACTCTTTAAGTTACGGGTGAAACTGGCAGTTTCACCCGGTTTCACCCGTCATTCCATCATCAGAAGCTCTCTTTCTGCTGGGCAAAAGACCTTTATTTGCCGGGCAAATGATACCTTTTTGCCGAGTGATTAGGGCCTAATCAGTCCGCAAAAGGCTATCAAATGCCCACCCCAAGCCCTCCCAAAGGGAGGGGGACAATGATGAAACCGAAGTGAAACCGCGGTTTCACCCGTAACTAATCGGGAACCAATCGGATACACCAAGTGAAACCGGTGAAACCGAAAACAATTAATCGAAGAAAGGAATATCCATGATGAAGGAAGTGAAACTGAAGTGATTGTGCAGTTTCACTTGTATCTTCCTGTCGTTGTGACGTTTATGCCAAAGTGAAACTGTGATACTGATTACCACCGATTATATGAGAGAAAAAAAAGCAGATAGTCCGCGGGGGCGGACTATCTGTTTGATTGTTCTTTGATTTCTGAATACTGACCCCACCACTGCCCCTCCCCTACATGGGAGGGGAGTCCCTCAGCGGTTTTATCGCTATCCACTCCCCTCCATTTAGGGAGGTGCAGGGGGTGGGTCTCTCCCCTCGGGGAGGTTGGAGGGGGTTGGTAGTATAGGGGGTTGATTACTCTTCCGAGAGGTTGCGGTCGGCATAGTCGAGCACGTTCTTGCGGTTGGCCTGCATGCGCTCGTATTCCTCGCGGCTGCCAACAACAATCTTGTCGAACTCGCGCTGACCTGTACCGGCTGGAACAAGGTGACCGCAAATCACGTTCTCCTTCATGCCCAGCAGATGGTCTACCTTGCCACGGATGGCGGCATCGTTGAGCACCTTGGTGGTCTCCTGGAATGATGCGGCCGACATGAAGCTCTTGGTCTGAAGGGCGGCACGTGTGATACCCTGCAGAATCTGAGTTGAAGTGGCGGGCACGGCATCGCGCACCTGCACGATCTTCAGGTCGCGGCGCTTCAGCATGGAGTTCTCGTCGCGCAACTTGCGGGCCGTGATGATCTGACCCTTCTGCAGCGTTTCAGAGTCACCGGCGTCGGTAACCACCTTCTTACCCCAGATGCGGTCGTTCTCCTCGGCAAAGTCGAGCTTGTCGATAACCTCGTCTTCCAAGAATGAGGTGTCGCCCGGGTCGTTGATCTGCACCTTGCGCATCATCTGACGAACGATAATCTCGAAGTGCTTGTCGTTGATCTTCACACCCTGCAGACGATACACGTCCTGTACCTCGTTGACGATGTATTCCTGAACGGCCGTGGGACCCTTGATGGCCAGGATGTCGCTCGGAGTAATCACACCGTCGGAGAGCGGCGTACCGGCGCGCACGGCATCGTGCTCCTGAACCAGGATCTGCTTGGAGAGGCTGACCAGGTACTTGCGCTGCTCGCCAGTCTTAGAAGTGACGATAATCTCGCGGTTACCACGCTTCACCTTACCCATGGTCACCTCACCGTCGATTTCAGAAACGACTGCAGGATTGCTGGGATTGCGGGCCTCGAACAGCTCAGTGACTCGAGGCAGACCACCGGTGATGTCACCACCCTTGGCAACACTGCGCGGAATCTTCACCAGCGTGGTACCAGTCTTCACCACCTGACCGTCTTCAACAACTACGTGACCTCCCACGGGGAAGATGTAGGTGCCGATAATCTCGCCATCCTTACCAATGATGTCGCAGGTAGGCACAAGCGAGCGGTCGCGGGTCTCGGTGATGATTTTCTCGGTAAGACCTGTGGTTTCGTCGGTCTCAGCCTTATAGGTAGAACCTTCCACCACGTCGCGGAACTTCAGGCGACCGGCATATTCGGTAACGATAACGGCATTGAACGGGTCCCAGCGGGCAACGAGCTCGCCCTTCTTCACCTGTTCGCCACTCTTGAAATAGAGGCTTGAACCATAGGGAACGTTCATCGTAGAGAGCACGATGTTGGTGTTGGGATCGATAAAGCGGACTTCCGACAGACGGCTGACCACCATCTGGCAGTCGCGCTGCTCGGTATCGCCATCCTCGGTGAAAGGAACGGTGCGCAGCTCGTCGAACTCCAGCTTGGCGTCGTGCTTGGCCACGATGCTGGCATTGGCGGCAGCGTTACCTGCCACACCACCGGCGTGGAACGTACGAAGCGTCAGCTGAGTACCCGGCTCACCGATGGCCTGTGCGGCGATGACACCTACGGCCTCACCCTTCTGCACCATGCGCTGGGTGGCAAGGTTACGTCCGTAACACTTCATGCAGACACCCTTCTTCGACTCGCAGGTGAGTACCGAACGAATCTCGACGCTCTCGATGCCTGCCTCCTCGATGCGCTGGGCAAGCGGCTCGGTAATCTCGTTACCGGCTTCCACAATCATTTCGCCTGTGTGGGGATCGACAACGTCGTGCACGGAAACGCGGCCCAGGATACGCTCAGCAAGTCCGGCGATAACCTCGTCGCCATTCTTCAGGGCTGTGCAAACCAGTCCGCGGAGTGTTCCGCAGTCTTCTTCGTTGATAATCACGTCGTGGCTGACATCGACCAGACGACGAGTAAGATAACCGGCGTCGGCAGTCTTCATAGCGGTATCGGCCAGACCTTTACGGGCACCGTGGGTAGAGATGAAGTACTCCAGCACGGACATACCCTCCTTGAAGTTCGAAAGAATCGGGTTCTCAATCGTACCGCGTCCCTCGGCACCGGCTTTCTGCGGCTTGGCCATCAGACCACGCATACCAGCCAGCTGTGCAATCTGGTCCTTAGAACCACGGGCACCAGAGTCGAGCATCATGTAAACGGCGTTGAAGCCCTGGTCGGCCTCGGTCATCTTCTTCATGAGGACGTCGCGCAGACGGTTGTTCACATGTGTCCATGAATCGATAACCTGGTTGTAGCGCTCGTTGTCGGTGATGAAACCCATGTTATAGTTATCGGTAATCTGCTGAACTTCGGCATTACCCTTCTCCACCAGCTCTGCCTTCTCCTCGGGGATGATGATGTCGTCGAGGTTGAAGGAAAGACCTGCCAGATAAGCCATGCGATAGCCCAGGTTCTTGATACCGTCGAGGAACTCGCAGGCATCGGCAAAGCCCACCTTATGAATAACGTCGGCAATGATGTCGCGGAGCGATTTCTTTGAAATGATGGTGTTGACATAGCCAACGGCATCGGGCACAATCTCGTTCACGATGACACGACCAACAGAGGTCTCCACCATGTGCTGGATCTTATGACCTACCTCGTCGACATCGTCGACAACCACCTTCACCAGTGCGTGGAGGTCGCACTTGCCTTCGTTGTGGGCAATGACAGCCTCTTCGGGACCGTAGAAGGTGAGTCCTTCACCCTTGGCACCCGGACGGATCTTGGTGATATAGTAAAGGCCGAGCACCATATCCTGAGAGGGCACGGTGATAGGAGCACCGTTGGCGGGGTTCAGGATGTTGTGGCTCTGGAGCATCAGAATCTGTGCCTCCAGGATGGCCTCGTTTGACAAAGGAAGATGCACGGCCATCTGGTCGCCGTCGAAGTCGGCATTGAAGGCAGTACATGCCAGCGGGTGAAGCTGGATGGCCTTACCCTCGATGAGCTTGGGCTGGAAGGCCTGGATACCGAGACGGTGAAGCGTAGGTGCACGGTTGAGGAGCACGGGATGACCCTTCATGACGTTCTCGAGGATGTCCCAGATGACTGGCTCGCGACGATCGACAATCTTCTTGGCCGACTTAACGGTCTTCACGATGCCGCGCTCGATGAGCTTGCGGATGATGAACGGCTTGTAGAGCTCGGCTGCCATCAGCTTGGGCAGACCGCACTCGCCCATCTTCAGCTCAGGACCTACGACGATAACGGAACGTGCAGAATAGTCGACACGCTTACCGAGCAGGTTCTGACGGAAACGTCCCTGCTTACCCTTGAGTGAATCGGAAAGCGACTTCAGCGGACGGTTGCTGTCGCTCTTCACGGCCGACGACTTGCGGCTGTTGTCGAAGAGAGAGTCGACGGCTTCCTGAAGCATACGCTTCTCGTTGCGGAGAATCACCTCGGGCGCCTTGATTTCCATCAGCCTCTTCAGACGGTTGTTACGGATAATCACACGACGATAGAGGTCGTTGAGGTCGGAAGTGGCAAAGCGGCCGCCATCCAGGGGAACCAGCGGACGGAGCTCGGGAGGAGTGACGGGAATGATTTTCAGAATCATCCACTCGGGCTTGTTGATGTCCTTGCTGGCGCGGAAAGCCTCTACCACCTGCAGGCGCTTCAGGGCCTCGCTCTTGCGCTGCTGTGAACCATCGGTGTTGGCACGGTCGCGCAACTCGTAGCTCAGTGCGTCGAGGTCGAGACCCATGAGCAGGTCGTAAACAGCCTCGGCACCCATCTTGGCCACGAACTTATTGGGGTCGCCGTCTTCCAGATACTCGTTGTCGCTGGGCAGCGAGTCGACGATGTTGATATACTCGTCCTCGGAAAGGAGGTCGAACTTGTGGGAACCGTTCAGCTCTTCGCCTTCCGAGTCCTTGCGGCCTTCCATGATACCGGGGTTGATGACGATGTACTTCTCGTAGTAGATGACAGCGTCGAGCTTCTTGGTAGGAATGCCCAGCAGATAGCCGATCTTGTTAGGCAGCGAACGGAAATACCAGATGTGGGCCACGGGAACTACAAGCTCGATATGGCCAGTACGCTCGCGGCGCACCTTCTTCTCGGTAACCTCCACACCACAACGGTCGCAGACGATGCCCTTATAGCGGATGCGCTTGTACTTGCCGCAACCGCACTCGTAGTCCTTGGTAGGACCGAAGATGCGCTCGCAGAAAAGACCGTCGCGCTCGGGCTTATAGGTGCGGTAGTTGATAGTCTCGGGTTTAGTGACCTCACCATAACTACTCTCGAGGATTTCCTCGGGAGAAGCAAGTCCGATGGTAATCTTCGTGAAATTATTCTTTATCTTTGATTCTTTCTTGAATGCCATAATTCAATTCTTAATTCTTAATTCTTGATTCTTGATTGAATATTAGTCGAGAGTTACACTAAGTCCCAGACCACGGAGCTCGTGGAGCAGCACATTGAGCGACTCGGGAATACCCGGAGCTGGCATGGGCTCGCCCTTCACGATTGCCTCGTAAGCCTTGGAACGTCCAACCACGTCGTCGGACTTGATGGTAAGTATCTCCTGGAGCACATGAGAAGCACCGAAGGCTTCGAGTGCCCAGACTTCCATCTCACCGAAACGCTGGCCACCGAACTGAGCCTTACCACCGAGCGGCTGCTGGGTGATGAGCGAGTACGGGCCAATGGAACGTGCATGCATCTTATCCTCAACCATGTGGCCGAGTTTCAAGAAGTAGGTGATACCCACAGTGGCGGGCTGGTCGAACTTCTCACCCGTCTCACCATCGTAAAGGTGGGTTGAGCAGAGGCGAGGCAGACCGGCCTTGTCGGTCCATTCCTGAAGGTCCTCAAGATGGGCACCGTCGAAGATAGGTGTGGCAAACTTCACGCCTAGACGCTTACCGGCAGCACCGAGAATAGCTTCGAAAATCTGACCGAGGTTCATACGCGAAGGCACACCCAGCGGGTTCAGCACCAAGTCGACGGGACGGCCATCCTCGAGGAACGGCATATCCTCCTGACGTACCACCTTAGAGACGATACCCTTGTTACCGTGACGACCGGCCAACTTGTCGCCTACACCGATCTTACGCTTCTTGGCCACATAGACCTTGGCCATCTGCAGAATACCCGAGGGCAGCTCGTCGCCGATGGTGATGGCGAACTTGCGGCGCTTGTTCTCGGCGTCCAACAGCTTGTATTTCTTGATAAAGTTGATGATCAACTTCTGGATGAGCTCGTTGGTGTGCTCGTCGACGGTCCAGTCGTTCGACTGAATGCCGTCGTACTCCAGGTTCTTCAATGCAGAAACGGTGAACTTAGAACCCTTGGTAATAATCTCAGCACCGGTATAGTCCTTCACACCCTGCGAGGTCTTGCCTTTGGTGAGCTTCATCAGCTTGTCGACCAGAATGTCCTTCAGGTCGTTCACCTTTGCCTCGTATTCCTCGTCGATCTTGCCGAGCACAATCTTGTCGTGCTTCTTCGACTCACGGGTCTTGACGGCACGCGAGAAGAGCTTCTTGTCGATGACAACACCAGTCAGCGACGGGTTGGCCTTCAGTGAAGAGTCCTTCACATCGCCTGCCTTATCGCCGAAGATGGCGCGCAGCAACTTCTCTTCGGGTGAAGGATCACTCTCACCCTTAGGCGAAATCTTACCAATCAGGATATCGCCGGGAACCACCGTGGCACCGACGCGGATGATACCGTTATCGTCGAGGTCCTTGGTGGCCTCTTCGCTCACGTTGGGAATATCTGAAGTGAACTCCTCCATGCCGCGCTTGGTTTCGCGCACGTCGAGCGAGAACTCATCCACATGTACGGAGGTCAGGATATCTTCGCGCACCACACGCTCGTTGAGCACGATAGCATCCTCATAGTTATAGCCCTTCCAAGGCATGTAGGCCACGAGGAGGTTACGTCCGAGTGCCAGCTCACCATTTTCGGTGGCATAGCCTTCGGTGAGGATGTCGCCCTTCTTCACGCGCTGGCCCTTCTCACAGATAGGACGCAGGTCGACCACCATGTTCTGGTTGGTGCGGCGGAACTTAGGAATACGGTATTCCTTCAGGGCGGGTTCGAAGCTTACGAACTCTTCTTCCTCGGTGCGGTCGTAAAGAATACGGATGGTTGTGGCATCCACATACTCGATGACGCCCTCGCCCTCGGCAGTAATCATCGTACGGCTGTCTTCGCAGACCTGCTTCTCGATACCGGTTCCCACAATAGGAGCCTCGTTATGGAGCAGAGGCACGGCCTGGCGCATCATGTTCGATCCCATCAGTGCGCGGTGGGCATCGTCGTGCTCAAGGAAAGGAATCAATCCGGCAGCGATAGAGGCTATCTGCTGGGGTGCCACGTCCATGAGGTCAACCTGACTGGGAGCCACCACGGGGAAGTCGGCATCCTGACGGCACTTCACATAAGTGCGGATAAACGAGCCGTCTTCCTTCAGCGGGGCATTACCCTGACCGATGATATGCTCTGACTCCTCTTCAGCAGTGAGATAGACCACGTCTTCGTTCTTCAGGTCAACCACGCCGTCCTTCACCTTGCGGTAAGGTGTCTCGATGAATCCCAGTTCATTAATCTTTGCATATACGCAGAGAGAAGAAATCAGACCGATGTTCGGACCTTCAGGACTCTCGATGGGGCACAGACGGCCATAGTGGGTATAGTGTACGTCACGAACCTCGAAACCGGCACGCTCACGAGACAGACCGCCAGGACCCAGAGCTGAGAGACGACGCTTGTGCGTGACCTCTGCCAGCGGGTTGGTCTGGTCCATGAACTGGCTCAGCGGATTGGTGCCGAAGAACGAGTTGATGACGCTTGAAATAGTCTTGGCATTAATCAGGTCGGTCGGCGTGAACACTTCGTTGTCGCGCACGTTCATGCGCTCACGGATGGTACGGCTCATGCGGGCCAGACCGATAGAGAACTGGTTGCTCAGCTGTTCACCAACGGTACGCACGCGACGGTTCGACAGGTGGTCGATATCATCGACGGTGGCGTTGCTGTTCACCAAGTCAATCAGATACTTGATAATAGAAATGATGTCCTCCTTGGTCAGGATACGTACGTTCATGTCGGTGTCGAGACCGAGTTTCTTGTTGATGCGGTAGCGGCCCACATCGCCAAGGTCGTAGCGCTTGTCTGAGAAGAAGAGGTTCTGGATGACTTCACGTGCGCTGGCATCATCGGCAGGATCGGCATTGCGGAGCTGGCGATAGATATAGAGCACAGCCTCTTTCTCGGAGTTGGAGGTATCCTTTGCAAGGGTATTGAAGATGATAGTATATTTGGAAGCTGCCTCGGCATCCTTATGGACAAGGATAGTAGAGGTGCCACTATCGAGAATATCTTCGACGTTTTCCTTTGTGATTTCGGTCTCACGTTCCATGATAACCTCGTTACGCTCGATGGAAACCACTTCACCGGTGTCCTCGTCGACGAAGTCCTCGTTCCAGCTCTTCAGCACACGGGCGGCGAGCTTGCGGCCAATCATCTCCTTCATGTTCTTCTTGTTCACCTTCACCTCGTCGGCAAGGTCGAAAATCTGGAGGATGTCCTTGTCAGCCTCATAGCCGATGGCACGAAGCAGCGTGGTGACGGGCAACTTCTTCTTACGGTCGATGTATGCATACATCACATTGTTGATGTCGGTGGCAAACTCAATCCATGAACCCTTGAACGGAATGATACGTGCGCTGTAGAGCACGGTTCCGTTGGCATGAACACCCTGTCCGAAGAACACACCGGGAGAACGATGCAACTGCGAAACGACGACACGCTCAGCACCATTGATGATGAACGTACCGTTGGATGTCATGTAAGGGATGGTGCCAAGGAAAACGTCCTGAATGAACGTACCGAAGTCCTCATGGTCAGGGTCGGTGCAGTAGAGTTTCATCTTGGCCTTCAAGGGTACGCTATAGGTCAGACCGCGCTCCAGACACTCGTCGATGGTGTAGCGGGGCGGGTCGATGAAGTAATCCAAGAACTCAAGAACGAAGTTATTACGCGTGTCGGTGATAGGGAAGTTCTCTGAGAACACCTTATACAAGCCGTCGTTCTTGCGTTCCTCAGGCGGTGTGTCTAACTGCAAGAAGTCACGGAATGACTTTAACTGCACGTCGAGGAAATCCGGATAAGGCATCGGATTCTTGACACTGGCAAAGTTTACTCTGTTATCAACAATTTTTGAAGCCATCTATTATAAATAATGTTAGGGTTTTAAAGTTTCCCGGGGATTCCGGATTTTCCGGATTTTCCGGAAAACATTTGTCATGAGACAAGAAAAGGTTAAGACCCCCCTACTTAGGAGATCTTAACCAATATGTTCTGAAAAGTCAGCTTTATTACTTCAGCTCAACCTTAGCACCGGCCTCTTCGATAGCCTTCTTCAGGTTCTCAGCCTCGTCCTTAGAGAGACCTTCCTTCAGGGTTGAAGGAGCACCGTCTACGAGATCCTTAGCCTCTTTCAGACCAAGACCACAAGCTTCCTTAACGGCCTTAACCACCTGGAGCTTAGCGCCACCGACCTCAGCGAGAACTACATCGAAAGATGACTTCTCCTCAGCGGCCTCGGCTGCACCACCGGCAGCAGGACCAGCAGCTACTGCAACGGCTGCAGCAGCAGGCTCAATTCCGTACTCGTCCTTCAGGACTGTTGCCAACTCGTTTACTTCTTTCACTGTGAGGTTAACCAACTCCTCAGCAATAGCTTTAATATCTGCCATTTTTATTTAAAATTTTAATTGTTTTTAATGATGATAATGTAATTAATTTGAGCGTTATTTATTACTCAGGACGCTCGCCTAAGGTCTTCAGCACACCATGGATAGTCTGGCCACCCGACTGCAGAGCAGAGATAACGTTCTTTGCCGGAGACTGCAGCAGTGCCACGATGTCGGCAATAACCTCGTTCTTGCTCTTGATAGAAGAGAGCTCTTCCAGTTTGTCGGCTCCAACATAAATGCCTTCCTCGGCATAGGCAGCCTTCAGAGCGGGAATACCCTGCTTCTTATATTCTTTCAGCATCTTGGCAGGCACGTTGGCAGTCTGTGTGAACAGCACTGCTGTGCTACCCTTCAGTGCACCATAAATAGGTTCAAAATCAATCTCCGAAGCCTCAAAAGCCTTGTGCAGAAGCTTGTTCTTCACAACAATCATCTTCACCTCGTTCTTGAAGCACTTTCTGCGGAGGTCACTTGTCTGCTTGGCATCCAGGCCGTTCACGTCTACGAGGTAGAAGTGAGGATATTCCTTCAGCTTTTCGCCCAGCTCAACAATAATAGTATCTTTTACTTCCTTTTTCATTGCTTTCTGTGAATTTTAGAGTTACTCAATTGTCTTAGGATCAACCTTGATACCCTTACTCATAGTGCTCGAAAGATAGATACTCTTGATATATGTACCTTTTGCAGCAGCCGGCTTCAGCTTGATAACAGTGTTGATGAATTCCTTGGCATTTCCGAAGATCTGCTCAGGAGTCATCGTGACCTTACCGATTGACGTGTGGATGATACCAGCCTTGTCAACCTTGAAGTCAATCTTACCCTGCTTTACTTCCTTAACTGCTTTAGCAACGTCCATAGTAACTGTGCCGCTCTTTGGGTTAGGCATCAGTCCACGGGGACCAAGAATACGACCCAGAGGACCTATCTTACCCATGCAAGAAGGCATAGTGATGATTACATCAACATCAGTCCAACCACTTTTGATCTTGTCGATATATTCGTCGAGACCAACATAGTCAGCACCTGCTTCTGTAGCAGCAGCTTCCTGATCAGGAGTGCAGAGAGCCAACACACGTACCACCTTACCAGTTCCGTTAGGCAGCGAAACAACGCCACGAACCATCTGGTTAGCCTTACGTGGGTCAACGCCCAAGCGTACGTCAATGTCAACGGATGCCTCGAACTTAGTGGTAGTGATTTCCTTTACCATAGCTGCAGCCTCCGTCAAAGAGTATGCTTTCCCTGCTTCAATCTTATCAGCAACTGCCTTCTGATTCTTTGTCAGTTTACTCATTTTCTTTTAAAAATTGAAGTTATAAATTATTTTCCAGGGAAGTCCCCTTTTACAGTGATACCCATACTACGAGCTGTACCGGCAACAAGCTTCATGGCGCTCTCCACTGTGAAACAGTTGAGGTCGGCCATTTTGTCCTCAGCGATGGCGCGAACCTGATCCCAGGTCACGCTAGCCACCTTCTTACGGTTTGGCTCAGAGCTGCCGCCCTTTACCTTGGCTGCCTCAAGCAGCTGGACGGCTGCGGGAGAAGTCTTGATCTCGAAGCTGTATGACTTGTCAGTATAATAGGTGATAACAACAGGCAATACCTTACCTGCCTTATCCTGGGTTCTGGCGTTGAACTCTTTGCAGAATCCCATGATGTTGATACCCTTAGAACCCAGAGCAGGGCCTACGGGAGGCGAGGGATTCGCAGCGCCACCTTTAATCTGTAATTTGATTAATCCAGCAACTTCTTTAGCCATTTCTTCTGTTAATAATTAAATATTGATAAATATAAAAGAACGAACTCACATCCGTAACAATATGTGGTCATTCTTTTGCAACCTGCATAAAACCTAACTCCAGAGGAGTCTTTCTTCCGAAAATCTTGACCATCACCTTCAGCTTGTGCTTCTCGGCGTTCACCTCTTCGATGACACCGCTGAAGCCGCTGAAAGGACCATCCGTCACCTTCACAGTCTCGTCGACCATGTATGGGATGTTGACATCCTCTACAAGCTCGGTCTCTTCGACTGTTCCCAGCAGACGGTTCACGTCAGCCTGACGCACAGGCGTCGGATTATCCAAACCGCCGAGGAATCCTAGTACATTGGGCATGAAACGCAGTGTGTGAGCCACATCGCCCTTCAGCTCTGCCTCGACAAGCACATAGCCGGGAAGAGAAATCTTCTCCTTCACCACACGCTTGCCATTACGCAGAGAAGCATGCTTCTCCATAGGTATAAGCACCTGGGAAACATACTGCTGCAGCAATGGGTTATGCTTCAGCTCGGCCTCGATGTATTCCTTCACCTTAGCCTCTTTACCGCTGACAGCACGCAGCACATACCATTTCTTACCTGATTCAACCATTTTCCCTCAGACGATTAACTTGGATAAACCAATTGCATGACATTCTGGAACACGAAATCCATAATGAACACCACAATTGCAATGATAAGGGAAGCAGATAATACAACCATTGCACTGTGAGTAAGTTCGGCACGTGTCGGCCAAGTAGTCTTATGCGCAAGTTCCTCGTAACAAGCCTTGCAATAATTTACGAACTTCTTAAACATATTACTTTTTCGTTTAGCACGGGAAGGAGGACTCGAACCCACGACCCTCGGTTTTGGAGACCGATGCTCTACCAACTGAGCTATTCCCGTATAAAACCCCCGCCCAATGAACGGGGGTTTCATTTTATCTAGTATACTAGATGTTCTAGAATGCCTAGAGAATTCTGGAGGATTAATCCTCGTAAACCTCTGTGATCTGACCAGAACCAACGGTGCGGCCACCTTCACGGATAGCGAAACGCAGACCGGGGTTCAGAGCAACAGCGTAGATCAGCTCAACCTGAATCTCTACGTTATCACCAGGCATCACCATCTCAACGCCCTCGGGGAGAGTGATCTCACCGGTGCAGTCCATGGTGCGGAGATAGAACTGAGGACGATACTTGTTGCCGAACGGAGTGTGACGGCCACCCTCTTCCTTCTTCAGGACATAGATAGAAGCCTTGAACTTCTTGAAGGGCTTGATCTGTCCGGGATGGCAGAGCACCATACCACGCTTGATCTCGTTCTTGTCGATACCACGGAGCAGCAGACCAACGTTATCACCAGCCTGACCCTCATCCAGGATCTTACGGAACATCTCAA
>JAEEGK010001964.1_pt1 | contig 51546 bp, 37 predicted proteins | sample 8958771 | NCBI WGS metagenome assembly JAEEGK01 (sample SAMN16246547, study PRJNA631951) | gut metagenome | biome: gut microbiome; feature: rumen; material: SC-attached | host: Bos | place: Iran: Karaj | collected 2018-10 | reverse complement strand
ATAGGAAGTACGAGGTCAATTATCTTGCCGCGCGCGGGAGTTACAGGTCCGTTCTCGACAACATCGCGGATGTTCTTGTCTTCATTTACATCGACATCGAGAATGCTGAGATCGCCGGTCTCCTGCGCCTTGATCTCGAAGCCGCTCATCTTGCCGTAATCGAAGCCGAGGATCACGAGGCCGATGATGAATACAAATGTAAAGATCGAATAGAAGTTATAAGGGATGGCCCTTACGAAAAGCGAAATGCCCGAGTAGGTCTCGCTCTCAACGCAGCCCGAAACAGCCGCAGCCCACGAAGAAACGGGCGCGATCATACAGACGGGAGCAGCGGTCGCGTCAATGATGTACGCGAGCTTTACTCTCGAGATCTTCTTACTGTCGGTCACGGGAGACATAACCGAACCTACGGTGAGGCAGTTGAAATAGTCGTCAATGAAGATGAGCACGCCCAGTGCAAATGTCGCGAGCAGCGCGCCCGCCTTTGTCTTGATGTGCTTCTGCGCCCAGGTTCCGAATGCGCGCGAAGCGCCGGACTTATTTACAAGGGCTACTATGATACCGAGGATAACGAGGAAAAGGTAAATGCCCGCATTATCCGCAACCGCAGCCGTCAGGCCGTCCACGGTGAGCATATCAACGGTCCCGAGCACGGAGCACTGAGCCGCCATGAACGCTCCCAGCAGAACGCCGATAAAGAGTGAGGAGTATGCTTCTTTTGTGATCAGTGCCAATGCGATGGCTACGAGCGGCGGCAGCAGCGCCCACGCGGTGCCCACGAATGAATCCGTGCCCGTGGCATGCATAATGGCAACCAGTGCGATCACCGCAGCGAAAACCAGCGCGGCGATGAGGATACTTTTCTTTTTCATGTTTCCCTCCTGTTGTTTTTCCCTTTAAAGTGGTGATGTGGTGCATTGATGTAGTCTATTGTAAAGGATAGATTTCCACAGGTCAAGGGGACGCTGAGGAATTATTTAGCGAAGGCGCGGGCTGCAACGGGACATTTTTTCCAAAACAAACCCTTATCGTTTTGGAAAAAATACCCTGCGCGCCCGCACTGTATTTTTTTACTGAGAGGATCATCCTCCCGGCGATATTACCTTCGTGGTTTTGGTCTTCGCGAAAAGGTGCTGTGTTCACGCTTTTCACGCTATTTTGCGCTTTTTGAATGATTTTCGAACGGTGTTTTTGAGCAGTGTTCAGACGTTCAAATATCCAGGAATTTCTTTACTTCCTCCAGTCGCTCGGTGGCAACGCGCCGCCCGATCTGATATACGCGCTCGAGTTCGTCCGGGTTGCTCTCGGTACGGCTGATGCCAAGGTCGTAAGGAGGACGGATAACGAGTGAGATGCCTGCCTTTTCGCGGTCATTGATCTCGCGTATCTGCTGGTTGTAGCGGATATGGCGTACGTCCATCACATCGCGCATCACGGGGTATTTGCGGAGCATCAGGTGCGCTAAGGGCAGTGCCGCGCTCTTTTTCTTTACATAGCCGGCCGGCTGTGTGAGGATGATCACATTGCGGTCATAGCCGAGATCCTCCATGTATTTGTAAGGCACCGAATCAATGATGCCGCCGTCCAAAAGCTTGTGCCCTTCGACGCGCACGGGCTTGGATACCATCGGCATCGACGCAGACGCCCTGATCCATCGCAGATCGCGCTTGCCGCCGTCCACGCACTTGTGGTAGCGCATCTCGCCGGTATTTACGTCCACCGCGCCCACGTAAAACTCCATCGGGTTAGCCTTAAAAGTCTCGGTATCGAACACGTCGAGCTCCTCGGGCAGTGTCTTATAGCAGAACTCCGCGCCGTACAGGTTTCCCGTGGTGAGCAGCGACCGAACGCTGCAGTATCTCGGGTCCTTGCAGTACTTTTTGTTATAGCGTATGCCGCGCCCTATCTGCTTCGATTTGTAATTGCAGCCGAATGCGGCCCCCGCGCTGATCCCGGCGGCACCGTCGAATTCGATCCCGTTTTCCATAAAGACATCGATGACCCCGCAGGTAAATACCCCTCGCATCGCGCCGCCTTCCATTATCAGACCTTTTTTCACTTTCTGCTCCTTCCGCGTACGAACAGATACGCCTGTCCGTCCGCTCGTTCTCATTATTTTAGCCCCTGCGATTCAGGGGGTATGGCTTATTGCTTCCAATGACTTTCAAAGGTTATGCCTTGCCGTTTTCTCCCTTGTCCTTCCGGGATCTCCTGCCGAGGATCGCTCTCGCTGCCGAGAGTCCCACCCTGTAAGGCAATGGCCTGAGCGCCTTATCGGCCTCTTTGAGCTTCTCCCTGATGGGCAGATGCTGGGGACAGTGCGACTCGCATTTACCGCAGCCTACGCACTGCGACGCGAACGCGGGATCCTTTCGCATGCCGACATTCCGGAAAAACTCGAACCGCGCGCGTCCCTTTTTCTCCAGATACATGAGATTATAGTAGTGGAAATTGCCCGGGATATCAACTCCCTTAGGACAGGGCATGCAGTATCTGCAGCCCGTGCAGCCGACCTTTTCGCGCTCCTTGATGATGTTCCTGATGCGGTCGGTCAGGCCGTATTCCTTATCTGTGAAACTGCCTGCCGCGGCGTCGGAAGCGACTTTTACGTTTTCCTCGAGCATTTCGATCGAATTCATGCCCGAGAGCACGCAGGTAACGCCCTCCTGGTCCCATAACCACCTGAATCCGAGCTCGGCGGGCGTAAAACCTGTTCCCGAAGCTTTCAGCTCTTCCATCGCCTTATCGGGCAGCGTGGCCAGTTTTCCGCCGCGCAGAGGCTCCATGATGATCACGGGCACGCCCTTTTTCTGCGCCGCCTCAAGCCCCGCGCGTCCCGCCTGGCTGAACTCATCGAAATAGTTGTACTGTATCTGGCAGAAATCCCAGTCATAGGCATTCAGCAGCTTTAAGAACGTATCGGTATCGCCGTGAAACGAGAAACCGATATTGCGAACGCTCCCGTCGGCCTTATGCGCGTCGATCCACTCCTCGATGCCCAGCTTTTTCAGGTTCTCCCACTCCATATAGTCGGTGAACATGTGCATCAGATAATAATCGATGTGGTCGGTCCTGAGCCTGGCCAGCTCCTCCGCAAAGGTTTTGTCGATCGCCTTTGCCGACCTCATGATATACTGGGGCAGTTTGGTCGCGATACAGACCTTGTCGCGGCAGTTGTTCTCGGCCAGTATCCGGCCCAGACATTCCTCACTGCCCGGGTAAATGTAAGCGGTATCGAAATAGTTGATACCGAGCTCTATTCCGCGCAGTATCTCCTTTTCGGCCTTTTCATAATCTATCTTGCCGCCGTTTTTCGTAAATCTCATGCAGCCGTAGCCCAGCTGCGATATCGGGTTGCCTTTTCTGTCTTTTCTGTACAGCATATATACCTCCTGCGGTTGCCCGTCTCAGCGTTTTTCCAGCCTGCTCTGCAGATATCTCATATACCTGCGGTAGTCGTCGTCCGAGCTCAGATGCTCCAGAATGACGGGCATCTCGGGATCTATTGCCTCCATTTTCGAAACATAGTACTCCAGCGGGAATTCGCCGCAGCCCGGCGCGCACTCCTCGAGCCTTACGGTAAACTCCGTGCTCAGATGCACATCCTTTATGTGGCAGCTCCGTATCCTGCTGCCCAGCAGCTCCGCGCACTCATCCACGAGCTCCTCCGCATTGAAATACCGCTCGATCGAGTTGATCATATTGATGATGTCCATATGCACCGCGAAACGGTCCCGCCCGACCTCATCGAGAAGCCTCGCGTAATCCTTTGGACCTGTCGGTATCATCCACGGCATCGGCTCCAGCGTGAAATATGTATTCTTTACATCTGCCCTGTCGATGATCGTCCTGACCGTATCTATCGTCTGTTTCCGGGCCTCCGCGGAGAAATTCTCCTTATAGGGGCCGTCCCATATCGGTCCGAGAGCGCCTGCCACGTTTACGCAGCATCTCGCTCCCACATAATCGGCCAGTCTCAGCTGCTCCACGCAGTAATCGAGGTTTTTCTGCCTCTCCGCGGGATCGGGCGAGAGCGCGTTTCTCCAGATGCCTACTTCGGCAATCGTAAGGCCTGCCCTGTCGGCAGCCTCCTTATACTCAATGATCTTATCATCGGGCTCATTGCTCTGTACGGGAAAAACAACCGTCTCACACCCGAGCTCAGTCTGCGCCTTTATCCAGCTTTCCGCGCTGTCATACGCCAGCGGCGAAGATATTCCCAGTCTCATGCGCGCCTCCCTTTCAGACCCCGTAAAGGACCGAACTGTCTATATCATCAACCGTCCGGAATCCGGTGGAACTCATGATGTATCTGAGCTCATTGCCGACTCCGGTGATAAACTTCTTAACGCCTTCCGCTCCTTCGCTCTCGAGCGAGGGCAGCATCGATCTGCCTACCGCAGCCGCATCGGCGCCGAGCGCCAGAGCCTTGAAAACGTCGGCTCCCGTGGCGATGCCGCAGTCCACGATGATCTTAACTCCCGTACCTTCGAGCGCCGCCTTTATGTCGGGCAGCACCAGCATCGGAGGTACCGCGTAAGGCAGACGGCCGTGGTGATGGCTCACGATGACCGCCTTTGCCCCGATCTCTGCGCAGGCCGCGGCGTCGGATACGCTCAGAACGCCTTTTACGATAAACGGCAGCTTAGTGAGGCCGACATATGACTGCAGCATATCAGCCGTCTGACAGCCCATTTCCTCTCCGACGACCACATCGTAGCCCTCGCTGCCGAATATATGGTCTATGTCCATGCCGATGCCGAACGCGCCGACCGACTCGGCATACTGCATCTGGTCCTTCACCTTGCCGTTGTCGGCGTAAGGCTTAACTATCCTTACAGTCTTTGCGCCGGTATCGACGATGCTCTTAAACATGTCGTTTTCCATCATGCCGCAGAAATTGAGTATATTCAGATCCTTTGCGGCCTCAGAATACTCGACCAGACCGTTTTTCTCGCGTCCGCCGTAGTTTTTCAGGTGCGAGAACGCCGGCGTCATGACCGGCACGGAAAATGTCTCTCCCAAGAAATCCACGGTCGTATCGGCCTTTACCGAACCGATGTACCTGGACTCTATCAGAATGGAATCCATGTACTGCTCCGTAATGACATTGGCATCGGACGATCTTTGATATCTCTCCATATAACCTCCCATAAGTTTTATTTATGCGTACATAACCTTCTCTTATGCTGTAAACCCGCAGCATTTACCTAATTATAGCAAGAAAGGGTGCCTGTCACCATTAAAAAACTATAAAAAAACAGAGTGCCTGTCACCGTAAAAGATAACAGTCACCCTGTATGCATGGACCTTAGGGGGATCGAACCCCTGACCTCCAGATTGCGAACCTGGCGCTCTCCCAGCTGAGCTAAAAGCCCGTCAACGTGTCTGATTATATCATACTCTTTTCAAAAATCAAGAAAAATCTGAGCGCCTTAATCTTCCCACGTATATTCAACAACTTCGCAGTTCGGTATGCCGAAGCTCGCGTACTCCTCGTTGGTCTCGCTGTGGAAATAAGACTGTACCGATCTGACGATGCCGTTGTGCGCCGCGAGGATGATCGTCTTGCCCGATGCCTTCACATCGTCGATCACGTTGTATATCCTCTGAGCCACGCGCAGCATGGACTCTCCGCCCTCATAATCGTCGGCAAAACGCTGCTTCGACTCAAAGAAATCCTGCGTGTTCCAGTTTTTGCCCTCGTAACTGCCGAAGTTCTGCTCGATGAGCCTGGGTTCAACGCGAACCGGGATACCCGTAATGCCCGATATGATCTCGGCCGTCTCCTTCGCGCGCTGCAGCGGGGAGCACCATATCTCGTCCGCCCTGATGCCTCTTTCTATTATCCTGGCGGCAGACATACGCGCCTGCTCACGGCCGTTGTCCGTAAGGGGTATGTCGGTCTGCCCGCATATCTTTTTCTGCACATTCCACTCGGATTCTCCGTGTCTAACAAAATAGAGTCTTCCCATATCAGTTCCTCCGATCTTTCCCATGCGATCCATTATACATTTTATGCCTTTGCCGGGCAATCAAATTATTAAGAATCTATAAACTTTTTATTGTCTTTCGGACACTGTCCGATTATAATAGAAACTGAAAGGCAAGGAAAGAGTTTCTTTGCCGAAAATATTTTAAAGGAGGCGTTTTATGATATTCCAGATCACCAATCTTTGGCAGATACTCGGATGGTTCCTCGTATTTGCCGGACTCATCGTAATGAATGAACTCGGGCGCCGCACCAAGCTCGGCGGACTGATCATTTTCGTTGTGATCCCGAGTATTCTTACCGTCTATTTCATCCTGGCTCACGTCGGCCTGTTCGGCGGTCCCGAGAACCCTACCGTAGCCTACATGGACGGCTGGTTCCACTACTTCAAGCTTTACGCCGCGGACATCGGCTGCGTCGGCTTTATGATGATCAAGTACAAGTGGGGCATCGGCAAGGAAAAATGGTTCGCATGGTTCCCCTGGGCCATTGTTGCGGCCAACATCATGATCGCCAATGTTTCCGATATGGAGTCCGCGCTTGCGGCTTATAAGATCAGCGGCAATCTCTCCGGCGCATGGTGGGCATCGAACGAAGGCGTTTTCCTTTACGGAGGATGGTGGAACGTTGTCAACGCCCTGGCAGGTCTGATCAATATATTCTGCATGACCGGCTGTATTCACCTTTATACATCCAAAGACAAGAACAAGTCCGATATGCTCTGGCCCGATATGACCATCTGGTTCATCCTCGCCTACGATATCTGGAACTTTGAATACACATACCTCAACCTTCCCACTCATACATGGTACTGCGGCGTAGCGCTCCTTCTCGCTCCTACATTCGCAAATGCCCTCTGGAACAAGGGCGCATGGATACAGAACCGCGCGAATACCCTTGCCATCTGGTGCATGTGGGCTCAGGTCGTTCCGCTCTTCCAGCTTAAAGGCATCTTCGCGGCCGTTCTTCCTTCGCTTTACGGCGGTGCGACGGCTGCGGGCATCACGACCATGGACCTCTATGAAAAGGCCATCGCTCTTTACAATGCCGGCGAAGGCAAAACCGTCAAGGCCGGACAGATCATTCAGTCCATGGGCATCACCGCAGATCCCCGCATGCAGGGCTTTGTGGCAATGCTCGCCCTCGCGGCCAACGTATTGTGCATCTCCGTGATCATACGCAATGCGATAAAACTCGGCAAGAATCCTTATTCCAACGAAGTATTCAAGGGCACCAGGGATTACGAAGAAGCCCTGCAGCGTGCCGAGATCTGAGCTGATTTCCGAACTTAGATCCTGAAACTATATATTTGCCTGCAAACCTCCCATATGCTATAATCAATCTTTGGAATAGCGTATGGGAGGTATTTTAAACTGGAAACGAAAACCAAGCGCACGCTGCGGATCATACGCATTATCGTGGCAGTGATCTGGTGCGCGATCATCATATTGTGCTTACTGAACCGCGATAAATTCACCGTGGACGGGATCGTGAAGATCACCCCCGAAAGGACTCTTCTGGCAATACTTGCCATGATGGTGTTCTTCGCGCTGAAGAGTGTGAGCGTATTCATCTATTTCGGCATCCTGTTCGCCGCCAGCGGCATCATTTTCCCGCTGCACATAGCCATCCCGGTCAATCTGATCGGAACCGTCGTCATGGTGACCATTCCTTTTTACATCGGGCGCTTTTTAGGCTCCGACATGGTCAATTACGTATTTGAGAAATATCCGAAAGCCGCAAAGCTCCATGAACGCCGCAAACAGAAGGATTTCCTGTTCACACTGCTGTTCAGGCTTACGGGCGCGATGCCTTCGGATCTGCTGGGCTTCTACATGGGCGCATCGGGAAGCAGCTTCCCTGCGTACCTCATAGCATCGGTACTGGGCTTCTCCGTATCCTCCACGACTTTCCCCCTCATGGGCGATAAGATACGCGATCCCAAGTCCCCCCAGTTCCTGATCTCATTCTGCATCGAAGCATCTGTAGTAATATGTACGTCGGGCGGACTGATCATCCACCACTTTATCAAGGAACGTCAGGAAAAGAAGGAGCAGGAAAAAACATAAAAGAGGACCTCGAGGTCCTCTTTTTATGTTTCTATGCAGTCTCACGCTGTAGTACGGTGTCTTCGAGTGATCCGCTCATTCTGTACCAAAGGCTTTATTTATGCGGCTTTCAGCATTTGTTAAATCCTGTTTTAATCGCATTTTTCAAGTGATTTTTCTGTTTTGAGGGTCATCCCGACTGACGTCATACCGGTGTCGTATTCCTCTTACATCTATCCTCCGATTTCAATTTCGATCTCGAAATCTTATCCACACACGTAGACTCATTTTTCACTACTACCTCGGTGGAAGCGCATATATCCACAGATTTATCCACATAATCCACACCTGTAGACGAAAAAATCCTATTCTACACATGTGTTTAAATCCTGATTTAACAATAATCTATTCTACAAGTGTATAAGACTTTCCGACCTCCATATTCCCATTCTTCTTCCTGCTTCAACAGCTCTTTCGTCCCCCTCTTCTTTCTATGTTAACAGGTTCTTCCGCTCCTCCATCCTCCGCATCGAAAGTTCTATCGTCCCTACTCTTTCCTTTGGCGCCACCAGGTTCTTCCGTCCCTACGCTTCCCCACGGTACCAACAGGTTCTTCCGTCCTCCTCTTCCCCTCCGGTACCACCAGGTTCTTCCGTCCCTCCGCTTCCCCCGGTACCAACAGATTCTTCCGTCCCTCCGCCTACCGGACCTGGCGGGCGCTGCAGAGAAAACTTCCCGAACCCGTAGAGGACGCCGGTACTTTGCGAGGCGAAAGACCTCAGCCGGGCGAAGCCCGTTCCGGACGATACCGGCATGATGCAAGCCGCAGGCTTGTGATCATGCCGATACGTACGGAAAGAGCGTGAAACGCGGCTGAGGTCTGAGCGAACGTCCCACATCCGGAATCGGTGTGAAGAAGTTGTTCCCTGGTTCTTTTAAAGATTCCGGATGTGGGCGCCTAGTATCCGCTGCGTCCGTAGAAGGAGTGCAAACGTGTTCGGGAAGTTTTACTCGTCGCCGCCCGCCCTGCAGGTACTAAAAAAGGGGACGGAAGAACCGTCCCCTATAGGGTGGGGACGGAAGAACCGTCCCCTATAAGGTGGGGGACGAAAGAACCGTCCCCACCGGGTTTTTGTTATCAGATCTTAGGAAGCTTCGCGATCGACTTCTGCAGCTGCTCGTCTGTCGGAATGAAATCGTTCATCTCGTGGTCGTTGTATCTCTGGTAAGCCACCATATCGAAGTATCCCGTGCCGGTCAGGCCGAATACGATATTCTTTGCTTCGCCGGTCTCCTTGCACTTTAACGCTTCGTCGAGCGCCACTCTGATCGCATGGCTCGACTCGGGTGCGGGAAGTATACCCTCTACCCTCGCAAACATCTCAGCAGCCTCAAATACGTTGGTCTGCTCAACACTGGTCGCCTTGATCAGGCCCTGATCGTACAGCTCGGAAACGATCGAGCTCATGCCATGGTAACGGAGTCCGCCGGCGTGGTTTGCGGAAGGAATGAATCCGCTGCCGAGCGTGTACATCTTAGCCAGAGGGCAAACCTTACCGGTATCGCAGAAATCGTAAGCATATACGCCGCGGGTAAGGCTCGGGCAGGATGCCGGCTCAACCGCGATGATCTCGTATTTGTTCTCGCCTCTTAACATCTCTCCCGCGAAAGGTGCGATCAGTCCGCCGAGATTCGATCCGCCGCCTGCGCAGCCGATGATCATGTCTGCCTTGATGCCGTATTTGTCCAGCGCAGCCTTTGTCTCAAGACCGATTACCGACTGATGCAGCAGTACCTGAGAGAGTACCGAGCCAAGTACGTAGCGGTATCCCTCCTGAGAGGTGGCTGCCTCAACCGCCTCAGAGATCGCGCAGCCTAAGCTGCCCGTGGTTCCGGGGAACTCTTCGTTGATCTTGCGTCCGATGCTGGTCTCCATCGAAGGAGAAGGTGTAACCGTGGCTCCGTAGGTACGCATTACCTCGCGTCTGAAAGGCTTCTGCTCATAAGAAACCTTTACCATGTATACCTGGCAGTCCAGATCGAAATACGAACATGCCATCGAAAGCGCCGTGCCCCACTGACCTGCGCCGGTCTCTGTGGTTACGCCCTTTAAGCCCTGCTTCTTTGCGTAGTAGGCCTGAGCGATGGCTGAATTCAGCTTGTGGCTGCCCGAAGTGTTGTTGCCTTCGAACTTGTAGTAGATATGAGCGGGTGTCTTAAGCTTCTCCTCAAGGCAGTACGCGCGTACGAGCGGTGAGGGACGGTACATTCTGTAGAAGCTCCTGATCTCCTCAGGAATATCGATAAATCTCGATGTATCGTCAAGCTCCTGTGAAACGAGCTCATCGCAGAATACATGCGACAGCTCAGCGGCCGTTACAGGCTGCCCGGTACCGGGATTAAGAAGCGGCGCGGGCTTTTTCTTCATATCGCCCCTGACGTTGTACCACTGCTTAGGCATCTCGCCTTCTTCGAGATAAATCTTGTAGGGTATCTCACTCATGATGTAAACCTCCTGTTATCTTTCTTCATCCCCACCATAGTATCATTATTGTGTATAATTATCCACTAAAATTTTATTTTTTTGCGATAAAAAGAAGTTATCAGGAATAGAGCTTTATCTCAAAATCACTGCCCTTGCCCGGCTCGCTCGAAACGGTTATCGAGCCTCCGAGATTACCAATGATCTGCTTTGCCATCGCGAGCCCGATGCCCACACTGTTCACCGATGCATTGCCCGCCTTATAGAAACGTTCGAAAATATGAGGCAGATCCTTCGGGTCAATGCCCTTACCCGTATCGACAATATTTATCTGCGTGCAGAGGTTTGTTTGAACAGCGTTCACGCAGACTTTTCCGCCTGCCGGCGTATGTTCGATCGCGTTTTTGACAATGTTCGAAACCGCCTCACGCAGCCATCCGGGATCCCCCGTAACAGCTATTTCCGAAGGAATATCAAACTCCAGCTCCACCTCCGCGGCCTCTGCCATGATGCCGGCGGACTCGTTGATCTGATCGATCATGTCTTTGAGCACGATCCTCTCCGATCTCATCTCGAGGGTCCCGGCTTCGAGCTGGGCCAGTGTTAAGAGGCTCCTGATCAGCCATGTCATGCGTCCTGTCTGGCTGTCAATATTCATTGCATATTCAAGACGTCTCTCCTCTGCCAGATCCGGATGCATGAGCAGATCGGTCATGATCTGTATCGCCGTGAGCGGCGTTTTGAACTGATGTGAGATATCTGCCATCATGTCCGACATGTATTTTTTCTGCTTCAGCTCGGTCGAATACTCCTCCCGAAGGAGAGTCACAACCTTATATATCTCGCTCTGCAGGATACCGAACCTGCTCTCCGATACTTCCTCAAGCTTTGGCAGCTCGGCGTTGTCGAGCACCTTCGTGATATACTCCGTAAGCTCCGTGATACGCCTTTTTACATGTCGTTCCCTGATCCAAAAAGCCGTGAGCAGTCCGATCAGGCAGACCGCCAGCACCGCACAAACAATCCCCATAGCAATCCTTCCAAACAACCCGCAATCTCCGTAGTACAGCGGTTCAGTCCATCCTGTATCCGATGCCCCTGACCGTATCGATCACGGGCGCGTCACCGTCTTCCTCGAGCTTTTTGCGCAGTCTCCTCACATATACCGTCAGAGTGTTGTCATTTACAAAATCGCCCGATTCATCCCACATATCGTTCAGCAGCTGCCTGCGGGTCAGGAGCCTGCCCCTGTTGCGGACAAATGTGAGCAGCAGCCTGTATTCTGCCGAGGTGAGCATGATCTCCTCACCGTCACGCATCACCCTGCCGCTTAACGGATTGAGCTTATTGCGGCCGATCGTTACGATGTCCGTGCCGGCAGCTCCCGATGCAGTACCGCAGGCAGTTCCCTCAGCATTTACCGCAAGATCTCTCTCAGATGCCGGCAAAACAGCACCCGAAGCCGCACCGCCTGCCGGATTGCCGTCCGGATCGGCTCCGCTCCTTCGGAGCACCGCCTTGATCCTCGCCGTCAGCTCCCTGATCCTGAACGGTTTGGCGATGTAATCGTCGGCGCCCTGCTCGAGCGCCAGCACCGTATGTACCTCGTCATCACACGCAGTAAGGAACAGGATGGGTATCCTGCTCCTTTCGCGTATCGCTTTGCATATAGTATATCCGTCTCCGTCGGGCAGCATCACATCCAGCAGGCATACGTCAAAATCCATGCCCTCTGCGATCTTAGCCAGCGCGCCGGCCATATCCATAAAGGCTTCGACCTCAAATCCCTCCTGGGTCAGTGCGATCTTCAGGCCTTCGATTATTATCGGATCATCCTCAACCAGAAATACTCTCATCCCTGATCCTTTCCATTATGCTCGTTTTGTCCCTGCCGTAGCAGATCATCGTCATTACCGTGAGCAATGCGATCTCCAGTACGCAGACACCTATTATTATGACATAAGGGAAGCTGAATGTCATCCGTCCGATGATATGTTCCGCCATTTTGTGCAGGAACAGCACAAATACCGCACTGATGAGCGCCGACCACCCGAGCGATCCGGCAAAAAGCTTCGCGTTCTCCAGATGCAGCATTCCGGTCACCTGCGACTGTGTCATCCCGACAGACTTAAGGACCGCCAGCTCGCCTCTTCGCTCTATGCACCTGCCCATTACGGAATTATACAGGTTCAGCGTGCAGATCGCCATGATCAGCAGGATAAAGCACACCGAGACTATCCTGAGTATCTTCGCTATGACTCCCTTAAAGCTTGCCAGACCGAACATCAATGCTGCGCGCACGTAAAGCGGGTCTTCGGGGTCGCTGTTCGAATCCAGTACCTTCATCGCGTCGCAGTCGTCATCCGTTACATTGAACAGCAGCGCGGTGTAATAGAAATAATACTTATCGAGGTCCTCCTCTTCGGCAGCGAGCAGCTTAAGTGCCGAGGGCATCGTGGTTATCACCCAGAGTTCGCGGTCGTCGACCTTATAGAGGCTTGCGAGATCCTCTTCGCTTACATATCCGGCAAACACGGCCTCACCCGAAAACAGTTCGTTCGGCCCCTCGGGGTTATGGCTGTAACTGTCTATCTCTATGGTCTCGCCAACTTTGACATTTACCGGATTTTTCAGGCTGTAGATCGCGTAATCCGCTTCTGCGGCATCTCTGAACGCATATCTGTAATTGTCCGTGGTGATCGTTGTCTTGTCGAGCATGAGGACTGACGGAGCATCGGTATCCGAAACTATACTCATGTCGGCTCCGGCCTTCTTTGCGAGTTCAAGGTACTCCTCATCCGTCAGGATGAGCATCCAGAGCGAGCAGTCCATCTCATCTCCGTAAAGGTAACTTGCCTCTTCGTCCGAAACACCGTCGGGCCTGTATTTTGAAACGATCTCCTTTACACCTTTGATATATTCATCCGAAAGGTATTTTTTCCTGACGGATATGGCACCTAAAACCCTGCTCTCCTTCGCTTCCGTCACGTCATCCGATCCGAGCAGGTACTCCTTCATATAGCTGTATTTTTCCGCGTCGGATGTTGTGATCGCATACTCGTAGCCCTCATAGTCCTTACCGAGCGTGTATGTGCTGTCGGAGGACTTCAGATCGATAATATCGTTGATCGTTCTGACGCCGAAGCTCACGATCAGGGTCAACGAAACAAATATCACCATGCTGCGGATGATGCCGCGGCTTAAGAATCTGCTGCGCTTGACCGATGCATCCGAGAGCAGGCTTAAACATTTGCCTTTCTTCAGCATCCTTGCCGAGATCGCGCCCATCAGCCTGTTGTGCCTGAACTTTTTCCCGACCGTGCTCTCGTTGCCTCTGATGCTGCTGATCGCGCCGGTCTTTCCGATCCTTCTCGCAGGGATCAGCGCCGATATCCATACAGCCGCGATCGAGAACAGGACGATCATCAGTATGTTCAGAGGATTCACGATGATCCTGAAGCCTATCGCTCCTATCCCCTTCATTAACGTGCCGTATGAGGCCAGCTGCATCAGTTCCTTAACATGAGGAACGAGCAGCGTCATGCCTCCCCATACCAGGCCGAGACCGGCGAGGATCCCGAGCGGCAGCGCAAAGGCGAGCAGCGAGAATACTTCATAATACACGCTCCAGCGCTTCTGCGAGCCCGTGGCTCCGACCGATGAAAGCAGTCCGAGATACCCGGCCCTCTCCCTGTAGGAGATGTTGAACACATTGTAGATGAGCACTGCGGAAGCGGCCACGATCAGTACCATGAAAAATACCTGAAAGAAAACCGCGATATTGTTAAACGATGCATGGCTTCCCTTGCCCGCAAATGTCAGGAGATAGTCGTTGACCTTCCATTCTCCCCGGTTACCGAGGATCCTGTACAGAGAGGTATCGATCGTTTCTCCGTGGTGACCAAGAAAAGTCATTCCTACGATATTTACGATCTCTCCGTCTGCGATCGCATTCGTTCCCCTGCCGAGCGCCGTGTAACCGGCCTCTCCGCCCATCTCATAAAAGGGCGGCTCCATGATGCCCACAACGGTATAGGTACACTTATAGCCCGTGTATTCATGGATCTCTTCCATCTGTCCGTCATTCCCGTAATAAGGGAAATGCGCGGGCGCCTTCTTTGTATCGCCATGCGCAACCGTAAACATATTCTGGAACGGGAACATCAAATCGCCCGTGCCCTTTTCTCCGAATGCATGGATATAACGCTCAAAAAACTCGGCTTCGATCGTATCCCCGATCTTTATGCTGCTGCCGTCATCGATCGCCCTTTTGCTGATCAGCAGCTCACCGGCATTTTCGGGATATCTGCCTTCGAGTACATTGATATTCATCCATTTGAATATGTCGCCCGAATACTCCTTGATCTCAAGGAACGGCGTATCATCCGGCTTGCCGCTCTTTTCAAAAAGAGTGTATCCGCGGTCTCTCGAGACCTCGAGTCTTTCTACGCTCTTTAAACCGGCTATCTGTTCGGCTGTGCCCCGGTCAACGTCAAATGCCTGAAAATGCCAGCTGCCCTTCTCCTGCGAGATAATGTCGGTGAGGTATGTCATAAAGGTATCCTTGCCGACAAAAACCGCAGTCATCATCATGACCATCAGCATGATCCCCAGGAATGTGATGACCGTGCGCTTGCGGTTCTTTTTCATATATGCCTGTGTTACTTTAAACACTATCTTCTTGTTGTTCATATCTTTCGCACCGCCTCATTCCTTACGATCTTTCCGTCTACGATCCCTATCACCCTGTCCGCCTGCATGGCCAGCCCCTCATCATGCGTGATCAGGATCAGTGTCTGCATCTGCTGTCTGTTGGAGTCCTTCAGCAGCTGGATTATCTGCTCTCCCATCTTTCTGTCGAGATTGCCCGTAGGCTCATCGGCGAGCAGTATAGCGGGGTGGTTGTACAGCGCGCGTCCGATCGATACTCTCTGCTGCTGGCCGCCCGAGAGCTGGTTCGGCAGGTTCATCCTGCGGTCGGTCAGTCCGAGATACTCGATAACGCTGTCGAGTCTTTCCTCATCCGTTTCCCTGCCGTCGAGCAGATGAGGCAGCGCGATGTTCTCGGCCACATTGAGCACGGGTACCAGATTGTAGAACTGATACACGAGACCTATATGTCTCCTCCTGAATATCGCGAGCTTGTCCTCGCTCAGGCTGTGCAGATCGGTGCCGTCGATAAATACCTTTCCCGATGTGGGCTTGTCCACGCCGCCCAGGATATGGAGCAGCGTCGATTTGCCGCTGCCCGAAGGGCCGATGATCGAAACGAACTCGCCCTTCTCCACACTGAAGCTCACATCATCGAGAGCCTTGACCAGAGTGTCCCCCGAACCGTATGTCTTGGTCAGTCCCTCTACTCTTAATATCTCCATTTCTACTCCCTCCTGTAATTGACCGTTTCCGATCATTATTAATTCATGTTTTAACTTTTATTTATACTCCTGCGATCATCTTTTTCACGATAAAAGCAGGAAAGCGCCGGGGATCTCTCCCTGACGCCTTCATTTTAACACTCTATTCTTACAACCAGATGACTCGTAAGTGACAATTCAGTCACTTTTCTCTTTTTCTGTCATATAGTCCTGCAGGACGGTCCCTGCCATGTTTTAGTCTCAGATCTCCTCGATATGATATACATACTCGAGAGTCCTCAGTGCCTCTATTATCTCCGCATGTGTCTTGTATTTTTTGAGCTCCGCGCTCGAGATAGATATCGCAACGGAATAAACCGAAAGCCCCGAACCCGAGTAAGCCGGGTTCAGTTCGATATCGTCGATCGTCAGTCCGAGCTTTCTGATCGTAGTTACGAAATCCTGCAGGAAAGTACTGTTTTTCAGTTCCAGGTGGATCTCAAAGTGGTTCGATCTGTTCTTCAGATACTTTTCCATCGAAGGGAACCAGTAGAGCTCTATGAACAATGTGGCAAACGCCACCAGCGCTATCGTGTAATACCCGGCACCGATCAGGAGTCCTACCAGGCTCCAGGTCCACAGACCTACCGAAGTTGTGAGTCCCTTTATCTGGTTTCTCGACGAGAAAAGGATCGAGTTGATACTGATGACAGATATCGCGATAACCGCAGCTCCCGAAACGATAAATATATGTGAAGGATTCTGCCGCGCGATGTACTGGTCTATGATCATGACCAGCGTGCCTGCCAGGGAGATCAGCATGAACGTCCTCAGTCCCGCAGAGTGACGCTTCGATGAGCGCTCCCATCCGACAATGGCGGAGAGCACCAGGCTCAGCGCGATACGGAAAAGCACCGCTGCGGTACCTACTCCCACAGACCATTCACCCAACAGTTTTGCCAACGGATCCCATGCATTCATAAAATTAAATCTCCTTTTAACAATTTATAAAACCGCATAAACAGTGGATTCTACACTTATCTCCTGCGCGTCCTTTTCCTGAATCTCGGCTGCATCATATCCTCGTAATAACTCTGCGCAGCCTCGGTAAACGCCTCTTCGTTCATATTGATTTCGTGCTCCGGTATCTCCTCCTGGATCTTGCCTATACGTTCGATCAGCAGGTCGAGACTGCTCTTTTTCTCTCCGGTCGGAGTCTTCTCATCGACCTGAACGACATCCTCGAGTTTGTTAGAGCATGCGCCCGACCTGTACAGCGACATATTCGCCAGCGCGGGGCCAATGAACTCGTACAGAACACTGGCCGAGAGAATTATGGCGGATAGAGCCTCGCCCTCGCTGCCTCCGATCGTACGCGCTCCGAGCGCCACGAGACCGATCGCCACGCTCGACTGCGGCACAAACGCAAATCCGAGGAAATTCCTCGTTTTCTTTTCTTTGCCGGTCAGGAAACAGCCTATCCATGCGCCAGCGTATTTACCGACAGTCCTGATCACCAGATACAGTATACCGATCACGATGAGCGGAGTCGAACCGATGCTGCCCGATGACGAGAACAGTGCCGCGAGATCGAATGCCACGCCGCTTCGTACGAAGAAAAGCAGCAGCAGAGGCGGCGAGAAATAGTTCAGCTGCATGAACAGCTTTTCATCACCCGTCATATTGTAGTAGATCGTCGCCATCGACATGCAGCCGAGCAGCGGCGAGATATCCAGCAGCGTGCATATGCCGCAGAACGAGAACAGGATCGCTATAGCCACGATCAGACGGTTATCGTTCGAGCGGTCACCGATCGCAAATTTCATGATCAGTCCGAACAGCGCGCCCAGAGCCAGTACACCGAGGTTTTTCCCGAGAGACGCCGCGACACCCGCTATGGAGAATGTACCGCCCGTATAGACAACGGCCGCGATATTGATCGCCGTGGAATATGCCATCAGTCCGACTATATTGTCCAGTGCGCAGACCTGCAGCAGCGTATCGACGAAATCGCCCTTCGCGCCTGTCTGGTGTATCGTCATCAGCGTGGACGTCGGCGCCGTGGTAGCTGCCAGAGCCGCCAGAACGAGCGAGAACGCCATATCGAGTCCCAGTACCCAGAACGCCAGTATAAATACGAGCAGGGACGCCGCAAATGCCTCACAGAGGGTTATCACGACAACCTTTACTCCGTTTTTCTTTAATGTGCTGAACTTAAAGAACTCACCCGTGGAAAAAGCTATAAAAGCAAGAGCGATGTCGGGCAGGAAATCCATACCGCCGACAACATTCGACGGTATGAGGTTAAAGCAGAAAGGTCCGATAAGGATACCCGCGACCAGGTATGCCGTAACATCGGGAAGACGCATCTTCTTGGTGATGCGCGTCATAAGAAAGCCCGAGATCAGCATTATGGCGATCGCTATGATCGCCTGTGCCGACGGAGCCGTATCTTTCAGATATTCAGCCAGATTTGTATTCAAACGCACCACCCCACAGTAACTGTTTTACCCCGTTCGATCGTTCGACAAACTCACATATTGTTGAGCTTAAGATCGTTTTCTTTGATCCTGCCGAGCTTGCGCAGGATAATACCGAATACCCACGAAAGGATCGCAGGCAATACAAAACAGATAAGAATCATGCCGATCCAGTCCATCGCCGTGATCGCGGCCTTGCTGCCCTCGGCGACATCCTTTACCCAGCCGGAATATACGCCGATCTGTCCGACGAGTCCGCAGGTACCCATACCCGACGCGATGGCCGCTCCGTTCATCTTCATCTTAAATACGCATGTGGCCAGAGGTCCCGTGATCGCGCCCGCCAATGTCGGAGGCACCCATATCCAGGGATTCTTAACTATATTGCCCATCTGCAGCATGCTGGTCCCCAGTCCCTGGGACACCAGACCCGCAACCTTATTCTCTCTGTAGCTCATGACCGCGAAACCGATCATCTGCGCGCAGCACCCCGCAACGGCCGCTCCGCCTGCCAGACCCGTCAGTCCGAAAGCATGGCATATGGCCGCCGAGCTGATGGGAAGCGTCAGCACCATGCCGACCACTACCGAAACTATGATGCCCATAAGCATAGGTCTCAGTTCGGTCGCCCACATGATGAGCTCTCCTATGTAGCTGGCCGCGCTGCCTATCGAAGGCGCCGCAAGCTTCGATAATCCGACGCCCACGCCTATCGTCACGAGGGGCGTGACCAGTATGTCAACCTTGGTCTCCTTTGAGACTGCCTTGCCTATCTCCGATGCAATGATCGCGATAAAAAATACCGCCAGCGGTCCGCCGGCTCCGCCCAAGTCATTTGCCGCGCTGCCCACCGCTATCATCGAGAACAGCACGAGCGGCGGCGCCTGCAGCGCGTATGCGATCGATGCAGCCATCGCGGGTCCCGCAACGCCCTTTGCGTAGTTGCCGATAGTAACAAGTATCTCGACTCCCAGCTGCTGTCCGAGCGTGGATATTATCGTACCGATCAGCAGCGACGCGAACAGTCCGCTCGCCATCGCTCCCATCGCGTCGACAAAATAACGCTTTGCCGAGAATATGATATTCTTGCGCTTCAGGAAAGCCTTGAAACCTTTTTCCTTAACCTCTGCCGACTTGGTCTCCTCAGACGCAGCAGTCACTGCGGCGGGTGTATCTTCACTCATGTCATAAGCTCCTGTCATGTTATTATAAGAGGTATTATACCATATACTCTACGAATTGCGAGTTTTTTATCAAAACGTGTTCGACGCAGCGAGGTTACTATTCACAGACTGTCCCAAAACACTCGTAAACCGTCCGCAGATTATTGACAACGAAAGTGCAAGAAATGACTTGTTTCGGCCGCCGGGAACGATAAAAATATATACATCGGCAGACTTTTCACGGCAAAAGGATGCCGCGCACAAGAACAGGGGGGAATCATTTTATGAAACGTATTATTGCTGTTATTCTGACCGCAGCGCTGATGCTTACGACAGCCGGCTGCAGCGGCAAGACCGCCGGAAATACCGGTGATGCGGGTCAGGCATCTTCCGCGGGGACTGCAGGCACTTCCGCGCCTACCGCAGAACCTACCAAGGCACCCACGCCCACACCCGAACCGACTCCTACGCCCGAGCCTACGCCCACTCCGGAGCCCACTCCTACTCCGTGGCCCGAGGACGCGGCAATGATCAGCCTCGAGATACCCGAGAAATACACCACCTACGTTAGCAAAAACGCAGGCACGGTCGAGGAGATCAGCTACATGGCAAAGGACTGGCTCGGAGACGGTCCCGAGGTCGAGAAAAAGGCATTTGTCTATCTGCCCGCAGATTACGATGAGTCAAAGAAATACAACGTCCTCTATCTCTGCCACGGCATCGGCGGCACAGAGCGCGAATGGGGTCTGCACAAAGAAGAGTCGATCGTCAAAAAGATCATGGACAATCTCTGCAGATACGGTGATATCGAGCCTTTCATCGTTGTAACGCCCAACGGCAAGGCAAAGGCGCTCTCGAACACCGAGGGCAACGATCAGTTCTACCGCTTCGGCTATGAGCTCAGAAACGACCTGATCCCCTACATCGAGAGCCGGTATTCGACCTATGCCGACTATGATGAAAACGGCTACGACATGACCGCATCCCGCACTCACCGCGCTATGGCGGGTCTTTCGATGGGAGGCATGCAGACGATAAATATCGGCATGTGCGAATGCCTCGACCTGTTCAGCTGGTTCGGCGCATTCTCCGCAGCTCCCACATCCTATGCGGCTGCGAAGGTAGCTTCGACCGTAGCGGCCTCGGAGTATAAACCCGATTTCTTTTACAATATCTGCGGAACCGAGGACAATATCGCCTACTGGGCAGCCTCAGCCGCAGCCAAGAACCTCCCCGACATCAGTGATATCTTTGTCGACGGCGAGAATTTCATGTGGCAGGAACGCAGCGGCGGACATGATTTCAATATCTGGTATCTGGGCTTCTACAATTTCGCCCAGATCGCGTTCGGCGACGACTGGATCATGAATCCCGCAAACAGCGAATGAAAAAGGAAGGAGAAGGGCTTTCGCTCTTCTCTTTTTTGCCTGTCTATTACTGGTGACAGTCACCCTGTTTCATATATCATAAATATAGCCGGAGGGACAGATCCATGTGATGACCAATTTACTCCGGCTATGTGTTATCTCACTTATAATGAAATTCGCTCCTACCATTAATTTACGAAATAGTTCCGGTAGGAGAACAGCTGATTGTTGCCGATAAGGATCTGCTACCCGACGAAGATTTGAATGTGCATATTGCAGTTGCAGAACTACCACTGATATCAGCTCTGCCACTAACATACGACCATGAGCCGTCTGAAATACCATATCCGCAACTAGCCGAAAGCGCCCTTGAAGTGTGGCCGTCATATGAGAAAGTTGCAGTCACCCTTGTTGTAAATAACAACTTACCACTTGCATTATAATAATTCGCATATTTAGATGCACTTTTATTACTTACAGAATTTCTGGCAAACAATCCGAATACTCTAGTCTCATCAATTATAATCGTGGTAATGCAATAGCTTCCATCCTCGAATTCGATTCTCTCCTTCGACTTAGCATCACTGCATGTCACTTTGCCCCCAATACAAAAAAACAACGTCAGGATCACACAAAACACTACAAATCTTTTCTTAATAAACATTTTTCTTCCTCCTCTAAAAACTATATTCATTAATTGTTTACACAAATAATGTCATATTATTATAGCGATTACTCAATAGATGTAGCCTCACTGTAATCTACATCTGTTATTTCAGGTAAAGTACTTATAAACTCGTCATCTTCACCTTCAACTACTATAATGGTTTCCACGTATCCTACTTCGTTCTCGCGAACATAATTGACGTACCACTTAAATCCAATAAAAAGCGATCCAGCAACTAAAAAAACAGTGGTCAGCAGTATCACTAATCTATCTCTCTTTGCTCTATGATATTCGTCTATGGCAACAGAATATTGGAGTTCTTCTGCCGTTTCTGATATTGTACCAATCTCATCTTCTAACCACTGAACGGTAACATTTTCAGGAAGTACTTTACTCTCAATTTCATTGCGAAGGCCATTAACTAACATCTCTTTGGTTCTCTTTGAGCCCACAAGCTTTCTTTTTATCTTCCGGCAGTACCTCTCTATGCTTTTTAACCTCATCTAGCCTTCCCCTCCCCCTTGACTATTGTTTCAAATACTTTTGATAATTCCTCATATTCAGACAGTGTGCTTTTGAGGTAATTCCGCCCACTGTCCGTAATAGCATAGTAACTTCGAGCACGACCTTCGACTATTTCGCTCGATGTCTCTATAACAAATCCTTGTTCCTGCAATCTATATATAACGGGATATAGAACCGAAATAGTTAATCTGCCACCACTACGCTCATCCATTGTATTAGCGATTTCATAACCATACATCTCCCTTTCCTGTAGCAGTGAAAGCACCACAAGAGGGCTAGTAGCTCTTTTATAATATGCAGAAAAGGAATGACCAGTATCCTTTTTTTCTTGATGCACCTCTTTTTTTCGCATTACCAAGACCTCTAAAATATGAATGTTTATGCTGTTATCATTCTCTTAATGCCTTTTTTATATATTTTAACATGATATTTAATATTTTCAATAGTATGCATTGACATATATATAGCGCGTGATATACTGTTGTATGCAGACATCTAATCTGGCGCCTATTATTCGTATCTGCAAAACCATTCTGTAAAGCAAAATAAAGAAAGGAATTTGTCAAATGAAAAGAAAATTTATATTGTTTTTCATTGTTGCTGCCTTTGTTTTTGTATTTTCCAAGCCAATGGCTGCGCAAGCCGAACCTGCTATCGGTGCTTTGAAACACAAATCATATGCGGATTATAAATTTTATTTTTTAAGTAGTGTCACTGTAGATTATAATTGGGACTACTATTATTCACAAAAAATAATATTCAGCTCAGGTAATCCCACTTGTGAAGGCTTTGCAATCTCTGCAACAACTTATTGCTATAGTGCTACACCCGAGTATCATAAATATAAGACAGTTGTCAGCAGAGGAATATCAATCGGTGGCAGTGCCGGAGGTGCTGCAGGTGGTAGCGCAGGAGGAGCTCTCTCTTGGGTAACCGATGAGTTCCAGTGTACGTTAGATTATTTGGGCAGCGGGTCTATTTTATGATTTGTGTCATATAATATTCTCATCCGGGCACGTGAACTGCCCGGATGAGTTTCGAAGGAGTCCATATGGTTGAATTACTAAATTTCGAAAAAAAATACGGAAAGCGGCTTATCCTCAAGAGCGATGAAATATGTTTTGAAAAAGGGCGAATTTCCTTTTTAATGGCCCCCAATGGGGCAGGGAAAACGACTCTGCTAAAGTGCATTACTGCTTTGGAGAGGTATGATGGTGAGATAAGGATCTCCGGAGAAAAAAACACAGATCATCTTAGAGAATGTCTTGTTATCTGGGATGATTGCCCCTTCTTCAATGACCTGTCTGGGCTAAAGAATCTGCTGATACTCTCCGAAGACAAAATGAATAAAAGCCGGATAAAGCAGCTCGCTCTCAAATCGTTTAATGAAGAACTGCTTAACCGGCGAGTAAAAACCTACTCGTATGGGCAAAGAAAAAAGCTGGCCTTGGTATTGGCTGAAATACTAAACCCATCGCTCCTGATCATGGATGAGATTTCCAACGGCCTTGATCTTGATTCAATGTTCGATCTTCAAGACAGACTCAGGGAGCTGTCTGCTGCTGATAGGACCATAATACTTACAGGTCACCAGCTGGGGTTTTACGAAAAAATCTATGACGACCTCTATCTCATCAAGGATTGCAAACTTGTAAAAGCCGATCCGTCAAAAGAAAAGTCGCTCGAGGAGGTATACTGTGAAGAAATCCATCATGACCGAGCTTAAAACCTGGCTGTATTCAGGCAGAATACTGCTAGTTCTTGCTTCGGTCATATTTGTTTTTGCCTTTGGGGTTTATGCCTCATACAGAACATTTATGATTACAAATCGTTCTCTTTTGTTAGTGGAAAGCACTGCTGCCGAGATGGGAATGCATGACAAGTTTATAGAAAACTTCACAGAAAACGGTGCGAAATGGGAGCCGAACGGTGATCGTCTGATTCAGGAACTGAAAAGCGCCGAATCACATCTTCATGCCATTAATCCGAAACATGCGCTGTCATATTGCATGGAAATGGGCTATTTCTTTTTTCCGCTTCTGTTGACTGTTATAGGCGCACTTGTCGTCAAAAGCGATATGAGTCACGGCATTATGCGTTCAAGGATTTCCAGGGAAGGACGAATTAATTATCTGTGGAGTAAGCAGACCGTGCTTTGGGGCATGTGTATGGGCTGCGTTATTCTCGGAGTATTGGCTGATTATTGCATTACATTTTTGCTCTATAAATATATATCCAACCAGAAAACATTCAGTATGTTTGATATGACCGGGAACAGTTATGCAAACCTTGGCAATCGCTTCACTCAGATTGTATTTTTTGCTTTTTATATACTGCTGTTTTTGGAATTGGGCTTCTGCCTGGCCTTGATCACAAAGTCGATCCTGATTCCTACAGGCATGGCTTTGGTCGCATTTTATGTCATGCCGGTGTACAGATACACTCCGCAAAATGCCATAGCGAATATCATCACTAAAATGTGCGATTTTCAAGGCATCGTGCATTATTCCTGTACAGATATCAGCCAGTCAGCTGTCATTTGGATCATTACATTGCTGCTGATCATACCGTTTAGTATAGCAATGATCATTTATCGTTTTCGCAGCGCCTACCGATAGGGGACAAGATGCTTACTTCATTCAAAACAGATTTAAAAACATGGCTTCACACAGGAATGATCTTTTTCACGATGCTATTCATCTGTGGATCTTTTGTTGTGTTCGCTTCTCTTAGCATATCCTCTCTAAAAACGGAGCGTCTCAGCTTTGAGCACTCGAAAGAGCTTATATCTGACAAAGAAAGATTTGAGCAAATACTGCAGGAACCGTTGTACAGTGACGGAGACGTGAACTCACTCCTTTGGAGAAAACTTAGGATTGAAGAAATAATCAATTCACTGGCTCCGAACAACGCTTTTTCATTATGTGTCGAATATGGGTTTTATATTCTGCCGCTTATTATGACCGTTATCGGGGCTATGACTGTTTTTCTAGACATGTCCTCACATGTTATGCGTATAAGAATAGCAAGAGAGGGCAAATGGCACTATTTTATTTCAAAACAGGCCATGATGCTTACATTGGCTGTAGCTCTTACATTCGTATCTATCATACTTTATATGGTCATGTCACATATATTTTTTGATAAGGCAACCGCTATTGCCGCATCAGAGTATATCAATATCTCCGATGCACTGCATGCTGACCCGGGCGAAGTCATTTTACAGGCGCTCTTTCTCATCGTATGCTTGGTGATCTTTTTGGAAATAGGCTTCAGCCTCAGTTATATATCAAAAACGCCGGTTGTCCCTGTAGTTTTTACCGGATTACTTTGGTTTTTTAACATAATCCCGACAGCCTATGAGCCCAAGAACGCAATCTACAATATTGCAACGCGCTTATCAGACTTTTACGGACCGGTTCCCAATGAAATAACAGCAAATATCTCCTTGGGTTCTGCAGTTCTCATAGTTTCTGTCATGTTTATTATACCTATTATCACAACAGTTTTTTTCTGGCAGAAAAAAAGTGCGTACAAATAAAGGAAGAGAAGGGCTTTCGCTCTTCTCTTTTTTGCCTCTCAATATGTCGTCCACCGTGGTACCCAGCAGAAAGCTGAGCGCGTAGAGGTTATCTACGGTCGGGAGACTCTCGCCGCGCTGCCATTTGTAGACAGCCTGCTCGGACTCAAAGCCCATGAAACGTGCTATGTCCTCGACCCTCAGGTGGTTTGCTACCCTGAGTTCTTTGATACGCGCGCCGGTAGCCTGCGCGTCCAGTACCGGATAATCCATAATTATCGCCTCCTTGTGTAATCGTGGTTCCAAAGTCAAACGGGTCCTTTAAATTACAGCATCCTCTGCGTATACGCTTTCGACACCTCTGTCTCCGGGGGATGCAAGGCTGTATCATCATGTATTTTCTGTTGTTGTCGAACTGTTTATCCTGTTCCGAACAAGAAATGATTATATCAGATTATCGGTCCGTGTCAAGATTTACATAAGTACCGTCACAATGCTGTGCGCGGGCAGGGTAAATGTCTTGCTCTCAGCACCGTCGGTCAGGCAGAACCGGTTATCGCTGTCCGTGCGGTTGAGCAGCAGTACAGCAACGCTGCCGTCGGGATTCTCAAACGCGCCTGCCTCGACCGTGTCGGTAAATCTCGATGTTGCGAGGCGAACTGCGCCTTTCCTGATATAACGGCTGAAATGCCCGATGTAGTAGTAGCTGAGGCGCTTCTCAAAATCAGAGAAATCCTCCCTGCACATAACGGGCGCGGCACAGTAATTCTGCACATGATTGGGGCCGCCCTTGGAATCGAGCAGCAGGTTCCAGTCGATGATGCCGTTCGCTCCCGCATTCAGGTTTCCGAGCATGTCGTGCGCGTACATCTCTGCCTTTCCTACTTCACCGGAATCCGCAAAACGGCTGTATTCCACGCAGCCCTCGGTAAAGAACAGCTCCTTGTCGGGGAATGCGTCGTGTGTGATGCCGATCGCGTCAAAATGATCTCCGGTGTACCAGTGGAACGCAAAGCCTTTGATATATTTATCGGCATCCTTTACGCTCATGGAACCCTTTGCGCGGTCCCAGAGCATCTCTTTGTTGTGATCCCATACAAAGAGTCTGATATCCCCGAGTCCCGCCTCTTCGAGCTTCGGTCCGAGGAACGAAGCCGCAAAAATGCCTTCCTCTTCGGCATCGTAGATGCATGAATCCCATGTCTGTACGGCTGCGGGCTCATTCTGGATCGACATCCTCACGATATTTGCTCCGCGCTTTTTCATCTCCAGGACGAATTTTACGATATAATCCGCCCACTTGCCGTAATACTCTTTCTTAAGCCTTCCGCCGTGGTTCATATCGTCGTTGGTCTTCATGTACGCGGGCGGGCTCCAGGGAGTCGCGAAAAGCTCGATCTCTCCGTACTTTTCCGCTGCCTTGAGCAGGGGAAGGATGTATTTCTCGTCGATGGACAGGTCAAAATTATCCAGCGGATCGTCCTCGCCTTTGATGTAGATATAGTTTCCGAGCGCAAAATCACAGCTGTTGATATGTATGCGTCCGAGATTGTACGCGAGGCCCTCTTCGGAGAAATATGCCTTAACAAATTCCTCGCGTTTATCCTCGGGCAGCAGATTGTAGCTGTATCCGCTCGCCTGCGTAAATGCGCCGCCGAAGCCGCGGATCGTCTGGTATTTGCAGTCCCTGTACACGCGGACAGTCCTCATCGCGTTCTCGCCTTTTTCAAACTCAGGCATTTCCTGCCAGAATCTGTTGTTGTTGTAATCGGTGATAAATGCCTTCATTTCGTTACTCTCCTCTTCCTTTGTTTTCATCTGTTCCCGCGTCTGTACCAGTACAGCAGCAGCCAGCTCGCCGCTCCCGTAAGATACGGATACATGCCGCGTCCGTTCGCGTCAAAATACTCCGGGATGCCGGGATATATCCTTGCTTCCTCAAAATCCATGCTCTGGCCGATGAGCGCGTCGATCACCCTGTCGGCGGCATCGGCAAAGCCCCTGATCAGCAGCGCATACGCGAACATTACGGCCATATGGCAGAATACCGCGCCGTTTTCCTTTGTCCCGTAAGCAAATCCGAACATTCGCCCAAGCTTGTGCGCATAGGCCTCCTCGTCGGAAAAGCGGGTATTGAGCCTGCAGCCTCCGATCTCCTCGCGGAAAAGGAAGCGTTCGGCGGCTTTAAGCATACCGGGAATATCCCCGTCGGGAGCTGTCCCGGACATTATCGTAAATACCGCGCCCGTGAGCATCAGCCTGCCGTCCTCAATACTCTCCGCAGCCTTGCACTCGTTGTCGTAATAGCCGTTAAACCAGGTATACTCGCCGCTCACGAGCTTCTCATGAGCTCTTATATGTTCCATGACCGAGTCCGCGATGCATCTGAGCTCTGCGGCCAACTCTGTTGAATCACGTTCAACCGTCTTCCCCGAAACCGTATGGCGCACACTGTCACAGTATTTATTAAGTATCTCACGTTTTTTCGCGGATGTTTCCTTTATCTTTGCGGCATCGCTGTCTCCGTTCGGATCGCGGCATATCTCATACAGCTTATCCGTAAGCTCCGAAAGCTCAGCCAGCAGCTTTACGCTGCCGCCCTTCTTTGCGATAAACTCCGCGAGCGTTTTAAGATTGCCCGCATAGGCCGCCGTAAAAGCGACACTCTCGCCCCTGTCCGGAGCCATATCGAGCGCATCGTTCCAGTCCGCGCCGCGCAGCAGCATATTTCCGTGATCGCCGGTCTCACAGGCGGTCGTTATGTGCATCATCAGGACATGCTCGAGGACGCTTCCGCAGTAGATACCGCCGTCCGCGCTGCGAAGGAGTGTCTTCGGAGCGCCGTCTGCCGCGTCGTAGATGCCGTCGTCCGCGTCGTCCGCAGCCTTTGCTCTCATGCACAGTCTGTCCTTAAAATATACCTGCTCGGTATCCATGACTCCGGTATCGCCCGAGAGCTCGATATAGAGCTGCATCGTGATCCAGGGCCATACTCCGTGGTCCATCCAGACTCTCGCGATACCGTTGCGGTCCGCTATGAACTCACCGGGTTTGCTGCCGATGATCGTGGCATTGGTTCCGTCCGCCCTGACTCCGGCGAAATTATTGATCAGCAGGTCCCTGACCGATCCCGGATCTCCGAGCATCAGTGCCAGGCAGTCCTGCCACAGGTCTCTCCATCCGCGTCCGCCCTTGCCGTAGTCGTGGTAAGGCAGGAACGAGCAGCCGAATATCCTTCGAAGCACCGGCTCCGCAGCGACCCAGAGTTTGTAATTACTCAGACCCGGGGCACCATGTCTGTGCCCCAGTCCCGCTCTTGCCTTTTCCAGCCAGAACTTTGCGTTTTCTTCGAGCGCAGTCTCTGCTTTTTCACCGCTCCCGAACCTGTTTATTATCTCTTCGGCACCGTTATAAGCGTCATCTGCCTCTCTGGCGCCGATAAAAATCATATATTCACAGCTCTTACCGGGCTCTAAGCTGCATTTTTCAAATATCAGACCGCCTGCTGCCTCAACTCCCTCAAAGTTTTCCCACGATGAAACACCGTTCAATGCCAGCGTACTGCCCTTTTCGCAGATCATACCGCGGGGATATTCATAGTCTCCGCCTTCTCCGATCACATGATCGACCGTAGGCAGGAATGCCGCGGGGGCCTCTCCGTTTCCGTCGCATCCGAGGACAAAATACTCGGTTGTGTTCTTCAGATGTCCTCTCTCGTCAAAGCTGAGCGTCGGCTTAAGCCTCACTCCGTATTCCTCCGTCGTGATGCGGTTCAGCAGGCTGGTCACGTGCCTGTGATCGCGCAGGTTCACCGCCGAGCGTCCGTACATGGGTATCACTGCCGCCGCTTCGAATACGGCCGCAGCCTCTCCGGTATTGGTGAGCCTTACGCGCATGATCTGCGCCTTTGTCGCGTCAGCGGGTATAAAGCTCAAAACCTCGGAGCGGAGCTTTTTTTCACCGTATGCGATATCGAGAATGCTCTCATGCCACAAAAGCCCCGCGCGTACCGTTATCGTTTCGGGGCCTGTTCCGTCCGCTTTCTGCCAAACGGAAGCTCCGAGCGCGGACCTTAACGCGCCGTCCTCAAACCTGAGCCAGAAATTCCTCTTGCTCTTATTGTTATGAAGGTCGAACGAGCTTGTCGGAGGCAGTATGAAGTGATTCTGATCGAGCATCAGATCTCCGCCGCCGTCGGGCGTTATGCTGCCCATCAGCCCCGCTTCATTGCACAGCGGAAAATACAGGTACGAGTTCGCGCCCGCGCCTTTAAGCTCAAATGTTCCTTTATCGTCAAGAAATGTATATCCCATGCCGTTCACCGTAAATCCCGTTATTATCAGTTTCCCGAAAGCCTGCAGGAGTCTCTGAGGACCAGCTCGGGCTTCAGCCTGATGCTCATGCCCTCGTCGAGTCCCTCGCGCCTGATCAGTCTGATGACCTCGGTCGCGCTCTTGCTGCCGAGCTCTACGACAGGTGAATGGATCGTGGTAAGACCCGGCCTGTAGTATTGCGCAAGGATCGTATCGTCAAAACCGATCACGCTCACCTGCTCGGGCACCTGTATGCCCATCTGCTTCATCGCGCGGATACAGCCCCACGCCATTTCATCGTTCGCGCAGAAGAAAGCGTCGGGCAGCTCACCGCCGCGTACGAGCAGCAGATACATCTCGCTGTACGCGATCGCTTCTTCGAAGTAACCGTTCAGGATGAATTTCTCCTCGACCGGGAAATTGTATCTCGCGAGTGTCCTCTTATATGCCTCGAAACGGGCCTTTTCATCGAAATTCGGTACTCCGTGGACATAGCCGATGCGCTTGTGTCCCATCTTGATGAGGTATTCGACTGCCTGCTCGGCGCCGCTCGCATTGTCTATGACAACGCTCGATACCTTTTCCGAGCAGTATTCGCGGTCGATGAACACGATAGGCATGTTGATGCGCTCAAGCCTCTCGATGTAATTGTCGCCGAAGCCGTCGTTCATTATGATCGCGCCTTCAACGCCCGAGCTTAAGATCATGCTGTATATCTCTTCGCTGGTATTCTCATTGCTTACATAAATGTTAAGCACATAGCCGTTCATCTTGCACTGCAGATGGACCGCCTGCACCAGCTGTCTGTAGAAATCTCCCTGTACGCTCGACAGGAAAAGTCCGACCGTATTCTTTTTACTGGTCTTCAGATACTTCGCATTGACGTTCGGAACGTACTTGAGCCTTTCAACGGTCTCAAGCACGCGCTTGGTCGTCTCTTCGCTGACGTTTCCGACATTGTTCAGTACATTAGATACCGTAGAGATCGCTACATGCGATTCGCGCGCAACATCCTTGATCGTAACCATATCGTTTTATTCCCTCACCCACGCACTTTTTTTGGTCCTGTTCACGTTGTAGATGCCCCAATGCTTCTCGGGCTCGTTTTCATCGTCTCCGCCCTTCCAGGGCTCGTCAAATGCTTCAAATACGAATACTCCGATGTCCTCGGCCTCCGCCCATTCCCAGAGAGATGTCAGGTACTGTACCTGAGTTTCTTCGTTGGCCTGTGTGCTGTCCATCGATTTTCCGTTGCTCATGGTCGCCCATCCGCACTCGGTGAAAATCACTTCCTTTTCGGGATAGCGCGCCTTGATCATCCTGTAGTCCTCCTGATTGGCGGCCAGCGCTTTGTCGGAGGATATACCGTTCCAGAGCGGGTAGCTGTGGATCGAGATGATATCGATCTTTTCTACCAGATCTTCCAGCTGCAGCCACTCCGATGTACCCTCGTTATAGGTAATCGGCTGTTTGCAGCCGGCCCTGAGAGCCGTCGCGAACTCGATCAGACGGTCCGCGGTCACGAGATCCGCGCCCCAGCCGGGACGGTTCTCATTGCCCACCGATACGCACATGATCTCATCGGGATACTCATTTGCCAGGGTTATCAGATTCCTGATCGCCCTGTCGTTCGCCGCCGCATTCTTCTGGAGTCTCGCGGCGTTCAGGCTTTCCTTGAGCCACGGGCAGCCTATATTGTTGAATTCTCTTTTCGGGTCTATGCCAAGCATCATGCGCAAAGGGAGCTTATTGTCCCTGATGACCCTTAAGGCCGTGCGCGCATGCGCGTTGGGCTCATACATCCTGATATATTTATAGCCGTCGGCAACGAGGATCCTCAGATCCTCCTCCACCTCGGCGTAACTCGGGCATATGCCGGTCCGCGGGCTCTGTCCCTCGCGGAATCCGGAATAGCATATACCCTTATCATTTTTCCAGTATTTCATACGATCCCTCTTATCTTATTCCAAAACAGCGTCGATCCTTACGATGCCGCCCGAACGGAGCAGCCCGGCGTTTTCACCCGAAAGTGTATCGCCTTCGATCCCGATCACCTGTCCGTGGGTTGTAAGCAGCTTCATCGATGTGATCCTTGCGGCATTGTCGCCGTAGGTCGCCCTGCGCGAAGCGTTGTGGTAAACGATCCTGCACTGTCCCATAAATGTCCATGACGCGGTACCGTCTTCCTTAAAGAAGCTGCCGCTTAGTGTGGGCGCGAACTTTATCTCAAGCCCGTTCCCGCCGACCGTAAACAGCCGCTCACCCGCGAACATGCGGATATACATGCTGATGACCTCGGTCGTCGAACCCGAGAGTCTCGCTACAAAGCCTCTGCCGTGAACCCTCTCGTCGGGGTTCGCGCTCGATGCTATGAATGATGAGTTTTCCAGGATGCTCCTGCCGTAAACGCCCGGATCCATGAAAGGAATGAACGCCGTCTTCATCGCATCGTAGAATTCATCGTAAAGCCCGTTTTTCTGCAGAGCGTACAGATACTTATACTCCATGTGCAGGAAAATGCTCTCTCTCTCGAGCCATCCGGGCGTAAATGCCCTGATCCTGCCGTATCCGAGCGAGAGATCCTCGATCGACTCGCTGGTCTTGAACATCTTAAGTTTCGTGTCGTAGAGGCCGCTGGCGAGCACATCCGCGTGTACTCCGGCAGCATCCGGCGAGAATCCGGTTTTGCTGCCGGCCTTCATCGCCAGGTATCTGGCAGGACCCTCGAGGAATCTCGGAACAAAACCTGCCCTGAAGCCCTTAACCTTCACATGTATCCTGCCCTCTTCCCTGTTGACATGTTCATCGTAAGAGGTGGGCTCAAACGTGAAATACGTAGGTATCTTATTTCCATAGAGCACTGCGGCTTTTTCGATGCCCGCGTCGAGCCTTGCGAGTACCGCAGCAAGGAATGCCTTAGCTTCTCCCGCGGCGATCGTCTTCATCGCGCCGCAAAGAGGCTTTGCGATGATGCTCCTGTACTCCTCACGCGCTGCTGCGCAGCGGTCCCAGTAGATAAAGTCCGCATTGCCTTCGTTTCCGTCCTCTTCTTCCTCCGCGGGGAGAGGCAGGGGATATTCACGCACCAGCTCCGCTATATCTTCGTAATACTTCACAACTTCCGCAGGAAGCTCCAGGTCGGCGTTTCCCACGTTTCCGGCGAGGAATCCGGCCAGTCTGCGCAGTTCAAATGTCTCGGGCATCGAGCTCGCGAACATTGCGGGGAGTCCGTTCATCGCGTCGTTCCAGCCGGGCTTTCCGCCCTCCATCTCCACGCCCATTCCGTAGGAATCGAGTGTCGAGAATTTGTTGAGGACCAGAGTGAACAGCTTTTCCGCAAAACCGATCTCCACGAAGCTGCCGTCCGCGTTCCTTTTCCAGTTTGTGGCACCGGGCACGAAGCCTTCCTCGGACGCCTTTTCGGGCGTTCTCTTCATCGACTCGTACTGGCAGACTTTTCCGTTATCGTATACATAGGTCTCGCTCCTCGGACGTACGACCATATCGCTGTCATAGAAGCGGTAACCCTTCGAACTCATGAGTTCATCTATCCTGTCGGGCCATACCGATGCAAAGCTCTCGATCAGATCCATCAGATAATCCCAGTGATCGCTCCAGTAACCCTCGAGCGCGCCTGCCTCGATATGCTCGTCGCACAGCGGGATCAGTTCCTCAGCCAGCTCCTTGGGATTGCGTCTGAGCTTTGCTCCGCATTTCTCTACGGCCTTGAAAATCTCGGCGGGCTTAAAATTGCCCTCCAGGATGCTTCCGCATACCGCGCTGTCGCATGCGTCCTGCAGCAGCGAGAGCGCCTTGCCCATCTTGCCCGTCTTAACGCTGAAGGTCGCAGGCCTGATCTCGAGCGGATTGTAGCCGTCCATCTGCATCAGGCTCACAAAATACCTGATATTGTAATCCTTAAGTCCGGGACAGAAAAATACGTCGTTTCTGCGGTTCTGACAGACATCCCTGAAATTGCCGTTGCCCTGCGAATAATAGCCGCCCTCGATCGTGAAAAAGTTGTAATCGCGCTCGGGATCGCCGTGCTTGCGGCTGTAGAGATAGAGCACCGAATCGCCCATCAGTACCGGATAACCGCCGCGCAGGAAATTGTCCAGATAGCACTGCTCGATGTATTTGTCAAAGGCAGCCGACGATGTTTCGGTCCTTACATCCGCGGTCAGCTCTTCCGCGAGCTCATTGGCCTCCTCGAGCTTTCTTCTCGAAAAGCCCTCGTCCAGGTACCAGAGCAGGCGCTCATTGACAGTCTGCGCGGAGGGCGCGAAGCCGAGGTATGAGGTCCATGCGACCGCGCCGTTTGCCCCGATCGTCGCCTTGATAGGCGTAAACGCGCAGGGTACCTTGTTTACGACCTCCCTGCAGAAGGGTATGCCGTCAAGCCCCTTTTCCTCAAAACCCGCGGGGACGCAAAGGGATGTATCCCATCCGAATATCTCGTCCGAGTCGCAGATGAACGGAGCCGTTTTGCCCTCGTATACGCACGCGTAGAAATATCCGTCCTTTATCTCGTCGACCTTCGCAGAGTCCTCCGTTGAGGCTCTCATCGCGAATATCGGCGCGTTTTTCTCTATGTTCCCGATCGCGGTCCAGCTCTTGAAGAGATTGCCCATCTCCTGGAACTGGCCGTTGCTGATGCCTCTCGGGATGATCTTTGCGGCTCCGTCGAGCACCTCAACGCTCCTGTCCGCTCCGCTCCTGTTCTCGAGCTTTACGCGTCTGACAAGCGCTCCGAGCGGCTCTTTGGGGAGTATAAAATAATCGACAGTGATCTTAAGACCGTATTCGGGCGAATCCTCTTCGATACGCAGGCTGTTCTTGCGCACGGTCATGGTCCTTTTCGCTTTTCCGACATAACGGAAAGGCTCGTACACGCCGTCTTCGGTGCGGATAAAGGTCCTGTAGCCCTTAAGCGCGGTATTCTCGTACTCGGTGCACGCGGGATTGAACTCGATTATCGCTTCAGCCTTGCTGTTGACGCCGAGGCTCGCGATCGCCTGTCCGCGGTTCGTGTAGAAAGCCCACATGGGGATTCCGTCTTCTCCGGTAAGTCCGGGCAGAAAACTCGAAAAAGGTGCTTTCCTGTCATAGTTTTCCAGTATAAAATCGCCTTCATTGATCCTGTAATCGTTCACTGTCTCTTCCTCTTCTTTACTGTGTTATGGCTGTTATCTCCGGGCTCTGGTAAACCCTGACATAATCAACTTCCATCGTCTGCGGCCAGATGTCTTCGTCCACGCCGCGCTGTCCGCCCCAGTCACCGCCTACCGCAATGTTTAAGAGCAGGTGGAAACGCTTGTCGAACGGCCACTCCTTCCAAGTCGGAGTGCTCTTATACTTCGTGGGCTCGTAGGTAAATGTCTTTTCGCCGTCGACCGTGAATATCATCTTGTCGGGCAGCCACTCAAGGCCGTATACATGAAAATCCTCGCTCGCGCCTTTAACCTTTGAAGTCGCCGTCTTCTGGGTTCCGATCGAATGATAGTAGCTTAAGGTGTGTATCGAATAATGCACCACATCCTGGTCGTAGCCGACATGCTCCATTATGTCGATCTCGCCGGAATTGGGCCATCCGCCGTAGTTCCAGTCGGTGGACAGCATCCATATCGCGGGCCAGGTGCCTTTGCCGTAGGGAAGCTTTGCCCTGATCTCAAATTTGCCGTAGAGCCAGTCGCCCTTTCCCTTTGATATGAGTCTGGTCGAGGTATACTCGGCGCCCTCTTTCTTTTCCTTGCGGGCCGTGATCGTGAGCAGTCCGTCCTTTACCTCGGCATTGTCACCGCGGGTGTAGTACTGGAGCTCATGATTTCCCCAGCCGCTGGCTCCGGTATCATAGTCCCATTTCGTATCGTCGGGCCTGCCCTCGTAGTCGAACTCATCCGACCATACGAGCTCGTAGGTCAGCGAATCGTAGTCGTACTCGTAGCCCTTCGCCTTTATCTGGTCCTCGGGAACCGTATCGATAGTCGAAGGATCCACATAGGCGTCGGAAACCTGACTGCCTACACGGTATTTTGACTTGTCTTCATTGCCCATATCTTTGTCTCCGTCCGGTTTTTTATCATCTGCGGGCTGCTGCCCGTCCGTCTGCTGCGTACCTGGCTCTACAGGCTTTTCAGCCCGTGCGCACGCGGCCGCAGACAGCAGCATCAGTGCCACCATCCCTAAGCAGATCAGTTTTTTCATTGTTTTCATCTTTACTCCTTTTACAGACATACAAAAAGATTATTCGCCCGTGATACCCGTGTTCTCGATTCCCTCGATGAACTTCTTCTGAACGAATGTGTAGAGCAGCAGCAGGGGCGCGATGGAAATGAACGTCGCGGCCATCTTGTATGCCTCATTCAGCTTGAACGCGCTTCCCGAGCTCGATACGACACTCTCGAATTCACTGTCGAAGAGCGAGAGCTTCGAAGGCAGGAGCTGCAGTCCGCTTCTGAGCAGCGTGCCTGTCACATATGTCTCGTTCCAGTTCCATACGAAAGCGAACAGGAAAACAACGAGCACGGTAGAGAAGCTCAGTCTCATGCCGATGTGCCAGAAAACCCTGAACGACCCTGCTCCGTCGATCATCGCCGCTTCATCGAGTGACTTCGGGATCAGGTTAAAGAAGTTCTGGAATATCAGGATGAGGATGGTCGAGTTGACTCCCTGTCCGAGCAGCGCCATCAGCACTTGGGGTATCGGTGTTCCGATCAGCGTGTATCCGATCTTTTCCTGCGCCGTAACGAACATCATGAGGCGGGGAACCATCAGTACCGAGGTGGGAACAACGAAGCAGAGCAGGATCATGACGAACCAGAATTTCTTGCCCGTGAAATTGAACCTCGAGAGCGCGAATCCGGTAAGCGCCGCGCAGAAGGTCTGCGCGATCGCCAGAACACCCGAGAACAGTATTGAGTTCTTCAGCGTCTCACTGAGTTTCAGGACTTTTACCGCTACTTTGAGGTTGTTCAGCGACAGGCTTCTCGGAACCCAGTCGACCATCGGATCGATGATGTCCTCCGAGGTCATGAAGGTCTTCGAGATTATCCTGAATATCGGCTCCAAGAAGACAAAGCTCACGCAGACCAGAATGAAATAGAATATGAATCTCATAGTCTTTTCACTGACCTTTTTCTTTGTCAAATGCATCTTCTTCATATACTTATCTCCATTCCTTATTGACTCGCTTCGCTCCTCAATAAGTATCGTCGAAATAAAAGTTTCTCAACTTTTATTTCTCCTCAATAGTGCTTAACCTTACTCTTGCGCTCCTTAAAGATCAGGAACGCCGCTCCCATAAGCAGGAGGACTATCAGCGTGTAAACCCATGCGTAGGTCGCCGCGAATCCCAGTCCGCCGCTCGTATTGCCCATGTAGGTAACGATGAGGGAATATACCGGGTTGATGTCGTACATACCGAGCTGCGCGATCGTAAATATCGTGATTACGAGCGCTATCGGCCTGATGATCGGCAGCGTTATCTTCCAGAGTATCTGCCAGCTGTTCGCGGAATCGATCTTTGCCGCTTCGTATAGCGAAGGGTTGATCTTCTGCAGTCCGTTGATAAAGAGGACTATCGGTATCCCGGTGAACCACAGGATAGTCGAAAGCTGCTCGAATATGTCGGTCATGAGCACCGCCGCTTTTCTCGAATAGCTCGCGATCATCTGGATGATAAAGATGTCCGAATAGCTCTGCCCTGCGAAAAGCTGCATGTCGCTGACCTTTGTATCAAGGAGCTTTGCCATAACGGGTCCCGACATGATGATAACGGGCAGGAAGTAGATCGTTCTGAAAAAGCCCTTGAGCTTCACGATATGCTCGAGAATATAGGCGATAATGAACGATACCACAACGATCACGAACGTGTACGGGATGACCATCTTCAGATAACCGCCGAGCGCGGGCACGAATTCGACATTCTTAAAGAACGCGGTGATGTAGTTCTCTATGCCCGCCCAGGTGATCTCGAAGCCGAGGATGGTCGAGTTTACGTTCGTAAAGCTGAGCGCTATCGTTGCTATAAACGGGAATGCGGTGAATACCGCAAATCCGATGATCCAGGGCAGCATGAACAGATAACCGCTCCTGTTCTGCCTCTGTTTCCATGTCTTCATCTTCTTCATGGAATAACTCCTTTTGCGAAGTAACTGTCAGTTCATTTGACTACGGATGCCGAAAGCGCTTCGGTTACGGTACCGAGGCAACTTACGGGCGAATCCGTGTAATTGATGATAACCTGTGCCTTTGCGCCGTTTTTCATATATGTGTTTACGATAACGCCGCTCTCAAGCACGTCACGGTCGATCCATTCGTATCCCTTTATCTGCGAGAGGATCGAATTGACGCCGTTATATACTTTCTTTGCGAGCTTTCTGTACTGCTCGTATTCTGTCGAATACATGTCCGATGAAACCGTATCGGCCAGCAGGTAAGAAGGCTCTTTTGTAAAGATGAACGAAGGTGAGATATTGTAATCGATCATCCTTAAGATATCCGAATCCGTATAGAACGAGAAATTCGAATAGGGTCCGTAGACCTCCATCGTTCCGTGCAGCACCATCTGAAGGAACGGTACGGAATCGGTCTCAAATACGTACTGCGAGGTTCCCACTGGAGCCTGCAGGTATCTGTCGGTGTATTCCCAGAGGTACTGGTTGGGATTTACGAGATTGATCTTCATGTTCTCGCCGGCCTTGGCTACCGCACCCCTTATCAGCTCCTCCGCATCGGTAAGAGAGCTTACCACGCCGTTTCTGTCGTAGGTCGAGGTCAGGATGTTCGAAGCGCCGGTGATCGTAAAGGATCCGCTGTAATCCGAAACCTTTCCGGAGAGCTTTTCGATCCACTCCGCCGTCTTTGACGGAAGCGCGTATCCGGTCTCGAATATCGGGCAGTTCGCGGGGTAGAGGACCGATTTGTCAGTCATCAGGTACCAGGTATTTACATGCTTTGCCGCGTTCGTGTAAAAGCTGATCATCTTTTTGTTGATCGTCACGAAATCGCGTGAATACGAGATATCGACGCCCTTAGCCGCGAAATCGGTGAACAGGTCCTCAAACTCGCCTTTTCTGCCGATCTTCGACGTAAATTTGTACGCATAGGGCTTGGCGAGCGTTTCCGCTTTTTTCTGCCAGCCTATAAGTCCCGAATTGACATTGGTGATGCCCTCTGCCGAAAGGTCCTCGAGGATGTCCCTCACGCCGTCGGTATCGGTCGTTACCACCTGCTCGGTCCCGACTACGCTCTTTTTAACGTCGGACATCAGGAAATCGACTCTCATCGGGATGTCGCCTTCATTTTCCGCCCTGACATTCAGTATGCCTTCATCGATCAGATGCTCTCTGTAGGCGAGTGCCATGCCGGTGTAGTCGGCGCGGTATCCGGTGCTCCCGTCTCCCGAAAGGAAACGGTAAGTCATCGATATATCAAAATTGCTGGGGTTCTCCATCAGGGTGAAGTAACCCGAACCTGCGTTGTTGTAGACCTGATAGTAGGTCATGTTGTACTCGAATCTCGGGTAAGCCCAGGTGTACTTGACCTTTTTGGTTTCCTCGGGGTTGACCACGATATCCATGTACTCTGCGCCCTTTTCCGCCCAGGCAACGAATGCTGCCTGACCGTTTCCGTGAGCTATGCCGTATACGGGCATCACGGGGTTTTTCACGGGAACCGAGTCCCAGAGCTCATTGTAATAATATGATTCGGTCGCGGGATCCGTACCGTATACATCACCGATGTAAGGGGTGAACGCCACGCTGTTGTCCTGGAAACGGATCAATGCTCCGCTGCCGTCGGGAACGAACACATAGCCGGGGATCTTGTATTTGGGCTGCGCGCTGCCGTATTTTCCGGTCTCGGGATCGTAAATCTCAGCCTCTCCTCCGCTCGCTCCGAGGAAGGGAGTAAGGATGATCGCGGTAACGGACTTTATGCCCTCTCCGCCGATCTCCGAGAAAGGAACGTCATAGCTGATCGAGTCCTCGCCGAAAGTTATGTAAACCGCCACGTTGAGGTCGATCGTATCGAAGTCCACGTCGAGACGCCATCTGTTGCCGCCCTCAAGCTTTGAAAGCGATGAGCTTGCGCCCTCCTCGGAAGCCGAGGAAACGAATTTGGTCGTCTCGAGCTCGCTGTACTCCACTGTTACAAGGGAGTTCGCGATGCCGATGTAGGTCGTGTTGAGGTTTTTCTCCTTAGGCTCGGATGCCGCTGCTTTCTCGGCGTCTGTCTTTGCCGCAGCGATGTTTGCCTTGAGCTCCTTTGAGAAAGGAACGTCGATGCCGGTCTTCCAGGTATATCCCGAACGCTTGTCGACCGCAGCTATGATGTCGCGGTCATCGCGGAAGAAATAGCTCATCGTGTCGGTCTCATACAGCAGCTCGTATGAGCCGGTATCTGCCAGGGTGTACTCTGCCTTTTCGGGAGCGGGTCTCGTGTCGCGGCCCGTATCGATATATGCGTAGCTGCCTGTGGCTCCCGCAAAGAGCGTGGTCAGGAGCACAAGTGCGGCGATGCGTCTTAAGGTACGTCCTGCGGCCTTCCTGCGGCCGTTTTTCTTATCAGATGACATTCAGCACCATCTCCCTTCCTACGGATACGATAAAGTTGAGCAGCTGCTCGAACATGATTGTTACGATAAGTGCGATGACCACGGCAACGAGCATGAAGAAGAATGTCATTATAAAGCTCTTGACCGTCTCACCGAAGGTGTAGTCATGCACGTTCATAAGTCCGCAGAACAGACATACAACGCTCCATATGATGCTCACGATGAGTATCAGGGTCAGGATGAAGCTCTCGTTATAGGTCATGCCGTAGCTTAAGATAACGATCGCGATCATGCCGATGATGACCGGAGCCGCCGCATACGCGGGAAGCATGTACACGGTCTTTAACGAGCCGTCACCGTCATTGATCGAGGTCACGAGCCAGTTGCATACGATAAAGAGTCCGATCAGCACGAAGAAACCTGCTATCGTTCCTCCGATGTCCATGTCTTCTACCGCGATGTACTGGTAAATAAAGCCCTTTTGCGTCTTGTAGATCATGTAGGTCACAAAGGCGATGAGGTAGATCACCGTCGCGCCGATAACCGTCGCGCGTCCGTGTCCTTCGCCGCGTGTCCTGGTGTGATACTGCACATTTCCTACGCGGATGTCATAGTATCTGTCGTTCGGATGGCGCGCCACCCTGAACATATAGAGCACATCTCCGAGTACCGGGATGTCTAAGAGTCTGTTTGCGGCAGCGGTCTTGAACGCTCCCACTCTGCCGCGCTTATCCACTTTTTTAACAACTATTGAAATGATGATCAGCGCGATGATCGCAAAGAATATGTAAGGCAGTATCTTCTGCACCGTTACGTTTCTTACTTCCCAGAAAGCCTCGGAGAAGAAATTCCTGTTCTCCGCCACCTCGAAGTGCTCAAGGCTCTCTTCGTAGCGCTGCGCATGGAAAAGCGCTTTTCCCACGCCGTTGTGAGCGAGCATCGACATCTGATTGAGTCTTAATACCTCGGTCCATGCGTCAAGGCTTTCCTCGTAGCGTCCTTCCTCGTAGAGGCCCATGGCGCTGTAGATCATGTTCGCGTAATCCGTGGGCTTGAACGACTGCAGGTAACCCTTGTCGCCGTCCACCGCCCAGATGTAGCCTTTGGAATCCACGGCTACCGAAGGAAGCGAGGCGAACAGGCCCGCGATATCGGTGTTTGTTACCGTCGAACCGAACTCAAATATGAATTCGCCGTTCTTTGAGTATATTTCGAAATATCCGCGCTGGCACGCGACATAGATGATGCCGTTCTTGTCAACTGTAACGTCCATCATGTCGTTCCATCCGATGATGCCGTCCTTGAACATGTTTCCGCCGGAGGTGTTGTGCTTCTGCAGTGAAGTCTCCTCGGTGTTCATGCTGGTCGAATAAACGATACCCTCGGGATCCACGAACACATTCGAGAATGTGGTCGGAACCGTGGCGGTCATGTTGCTGAGCTGCTCTCTGGTGAAAAGTATCTTCTGCAGCATCTGCGAGAAGGAAAGCATCGTCTTGTTTACCGCGAAGTATCCGAGGAACTCACCCGTGCGGGCCAGCTGGATGATGCCGTTGTAAACACCCTCGCTGACAATGTACATATTGCCGGCGTTGTCGACAGCCACTTTTAAGGGAGCGAAGTTCGTGTCCGCAAACGAGGGAGCATCGGGTCTTTCGAAGCTCTCGATGAGCTCGAGCGACCTGTTGTACTTGTGAACCGCTTTCGCGCCGTTGTCAGCAACATAGATCGTGCCATCAGCTGTTACAAAAACGCCCATCGGGGTCTTTAAGCCGCCGCCCTTTATCTCGCCCGTGATCTCGTCTTTGGAGATGTCATACTTCAGTATCCTCGAATTGCCCGGATCGCAGATGTACATCATATCCTCATTGTCCACGAAGATATCGGCGGGCTTCGACAGGCCGAGATCGGTCACCGTCTTATCCGGCAGATACGCATCCTGTGTACGCGGGAAGCTGAACGAACCCGATTTCTTCTCAAGCGTATAGGTATAGCTGGTCGTTGCCTGCGCCGACGCGGCCCTTAACGGGAAAGCCGCGAGCAGCAGGGCTATCAAAGCCATACATACCGGAAATTTAAGTCTTCTCATGTTGACACTCCTAATACTTATTTGATGCCCGAATGGCTCATCGTGTTCATAACCTGTGACTGCATTACGATAAAGATGACAAGGTTGGGCAGGAAAAGTATAACGCTCGCCGCAGCCTGCATACCCGCGGCAGCTACCGTATTGTTCGTTGAGAGCGATGAAAGATAGAACGCCAGGGTCCTCATCGAATCATCTGTGATAAAGTTGTTCGATGCCTCGACCGCGCCCCATACCTGCTGGAAAGTGAGCACGATGCTGGTCGCGAGAGCGGGCTTCGTAAGAGGCACGATGACCTTTCTGATGACCGTCAGGTCGTTTGCTCCGTCCATTACCGCAGCCTCGATGAGCGCGTCGGGAATCTGGTCGGTGAACTGCTTTACCAGGAACAGTCCGACAGGCATCGCCGCCAGAGGCAGCACATGTGCCCACCAGGTATCGATCATTCCGGCTTTTACGATAACGAGGAATCTCGGAACCGCAACGGCCGTGGGAACGAACATCAGCGCGAGCTGGTTGATCTCAAACAGCACCTTCTTCGAGCGGAACTTCTTTTTCGAGAACACATACGCCGCAAGCACCGTGATGAACAGGTTGAGAAGGATCGTGATCAGCGTCACGATCGCGGAGTTTAAGATGTATCTCGACATCGGGATACCCGTCGTGCCGGAGAGCTCGAACAGATCCTTGAAGTTCTTGACCGTGGGATTCTTAACGAATATGGTCGGAGGGAATGCGAACAGCTCTCCCAAGGGCTTAAACGCCTGGTTTATAACGTAGATAACGGGGATGATCATAAATACCGCCAGCGGTATCAGTATCAGATAGAACTTGATCTGACTCGCCGAGAAGTATTTGGGGTTGATCTTGGCACCCATGAATTTCGATCTTCTGCGCCTTTTTTTCATGTCATTTTCCTTTTCCGGGCAGACCGCCCGCAGTTTGGTTTTTGGCAGTTGTCTTTGATCACTCGTCCTTCGAGCCGAAGAACTTGTGAGCCACGATATTGAACAGGTAAACAATTATCAGCAGCATTACCGAAACAGCTGCCGCGTAGCCCATCTCGTATCTGATAAAGCCGTAATCGTCGATGTGGTTCGTTATCAGCTGACCGGCGTATTCCGGTGTCGGGTTCGCGCCCGAGAGCGTTACTCCGATCCAGCCCATGTTGAAGGCGTTAACGATGGCCATTACCGCGCCGAAGAGCATCTGGGGCTTCATCGAAGGAATCGTGATGTAGATGATCTCCTGGAAGCGGTTCTTCATACCGTCCACATACGCCGCTTCGTATAGCTCCTCGTTGATGTTCAGGATACCCGATATCATCGCGAGGAATCCGATACCCATCGCCGACCAGAGCGAGATCAGTATCATGATCTGCATGAAGTAGTCCTTTGTCAGCAGGAACTGTATCGGCGTATCGATGATGTTGAGCTCTAAGAGGATGTTGTTTACGATACCTCTCTGATCGCCCGAGAAGATACTCTTCCATACGACTCCGATGAATACCTGTCCTACCATTGAAGGCGTGTATATCGCCAGCGAGATGATTGTTCTCGGTATCGCCTGTATCTGTGAGAGCATCCAGGCCAGCAGGAAGGAAATCGCGTATCCGCCGGGTCCGACGATCAGCGCGTATAGGAAGGTGTTCGGAAGTACCTTCTTCATGAAGACCGTATCCTGCGTGAACAGGTAGATGTAGTTCATCAGGCCGGTAAACGTAGGCTTGTTGATAACATCGAAATAGGTGAAGCTGAGTCCTATCGCAATGGTTACCGGAACCAGTATGAACAGCGTAAAAAGCAGTGCGTACGGCAGCAGGAGCAGCGCCGCCTGCCGGCCTTCGCGCTTTTCGCGCACGTTTCTTTTATACCTGTCGTCCTTTGAAAAAAGCATGCTCATAGTAAACCTCTCGTTTGCAGTCTTAAGTAAGCATTCTGCTTACTGTCCGCGTGCATTCTTTATCTGTTCTTCGATCCAGTCAACATCGCGTATCACATAAGACTGCAGCAGTTTTCCGTTCTCGTCCATAAATCCGAGCTCCTGCATCTTCTTTTTGATCTCACGGTTGATCGGAATGGTCTGCTCGTCGATCGCTACCTGTGCCGAGGTTCCTTCGCTGATCATCTTGTTCCAGATGTCCGAAAGAGAACGCTCTACGAGGTACTGTCCCATCGATCTGGGAACATCGCGAAGCCATGCGATCGAATCCATGATAACGTCCTTGTCGGCCTGGTCGATAGGAGCTTCCCTTAAGGCCTCAACATTGGAGGAGAGCCAGAAGAATTCCTTTCCGTAGGTCGAACGGAGCGTAAACGTGTAGTTGATCTGTGTGTCTGTTCTTGTCCACCACTTAAGGAACTCCCACGCCTCGTCGGCATGCTTCGTATCCTTAAATACGATGCCGCCCGTACCGTTTGCGACATACCAGCGGCTGACGGAGCCGTCGGCCTGTTCGGTACCGGGATATGCTGCCAGGGCCCACTGTCCTTCGAGCTCGGGAGCGCCGTTCTTTAAGAGGATGTACTCATTCGAATCGATGATGCCGACAGGCAGGATCGAATATCTGAACGAGTTGAAGAACGAGTTGACCTGTTTGTCGAGCGAGTAAGCAAGGAAAAGATTTCCGAGCGCCTGTACGCCCGCAACCGCCTCGGGTCTGTCGATGGCGGTGGTCAGTCCGTCTTCCGTATACAGACTGCCGTTGTTCTGGTAGATGAGCGGCACTGTCTGATAGAACCATTTGTATCCGACTCCGGCGGAAATATTGTGGTAGAAATTCATGCCGTAGCGCTGCAGCTCGGGGAGCTGGTCAACGACTTCCTGCCAGGTATCGGGAGGATTAAGTCCGAGGTTCTTGTATATGTCCGTCCTGTAAACCAGTGAGTAGAAATTCAGCGTCTCGGGGAGCGCGTACACTCCCTCGTTGAATACGTAAGGCACGAACGCTCCGGGCACGAATCTGTCGGCCACCTTCCAGAAATCCTCAAACTGCGTCAGATCGTAGAGCGCGTCACGGCAGGCCAGGTCGAAGGGCATATGCGACGAAAGTCCGAGAGCTACATCGGGTGTCTCATCGGCCGCCGAAGAAAGCGTGAGCTTGTTGGCGTCCGGCATGATGCTGACTTTGACCTTGATGCCCGTATTCACTGTGAAGTCTGTATCGATCATCTTCTGGAGCAGATCGACATGCGTTACCGCTCTGTTTACCCATACGGTCACGGCTTCGTCGTCGTTTACGTCGGTGCTGTATTTGTTGTCGGTAAAGCTCAGGAGGAGCTTTTTTATGCCGTTGCCGAGCTTCGTCCCGAATCCTGCCGAGGCTTTCGGAAGCTCCGCCCCCTCAGCGCCCGCGTAGATCATGTCGAGAGTGAACTTGCAGTTAAGGATCTCGGAAGTGAAATTACTCATCGAAACGAGTACCGAATTGTCCCTGCCCGTAAGCTTCTGCGTATAGAGCGCTATCTCGTCGGGATATTTGCGCATCTGCCTGATGAATATCATGGCCTTGTCCATATCCGAGAGCAGCGCGCTGTTGATGCCGAATGTCGCGTTGTCCTGCGACAGATAGCGGATGTAGTCGATCAGTGTCGTGTAGGCATCCAGATAATCCGGGATCTCGGGGATGTACTTGGTCATGCGCCAGGTTCTGTATTTATCCTTGTCGGCGCCGATGATCCTGCCGATCTCGAGCGAGAACTGCGCTACATGTCCGGAGATGAGTCTCGCGTATCTCCACGCGCGGTACACATTCTCCTGCTCTTCCTTGAGGCAGAGCTCGTGCTTTCCCGCGCTCAGGTAGATGAGGTACGGATTGCCGTCCTTATCGGAGAGGGTCGCGTTCGTCCACGTGGTTCCGGTAGGGGCGAACGCGTAGCTTTTCAGCTCTGCGAAGGGGATCTCTCCGTCTATATATATGCTTTCAAAAGCGTCGTATTCTTCTTTTTCGTTGGTGTAATGGAAACTGAGCGCGTAGAGGCCCTCTTCCTTTACATCGAGCTCGTAGTAGAGCTCCGTTCCGGCTTCGGTGAATTTAACCGTGTTCAGTTTTTTATAGTGAACGTCGTACGGTAAGGCTGCCGGATCCGCCTCGGTCATGTAAATGGCCTGTGTGGAATTCTTTTTCGTATAGTCGATTGCGTTGACCGTGATCATTTCGGTGGGACGGGCCATTCCGGAGAATCCCGCGATATAGGTCCCGTATCCGACCGGCTCGTCAGCGGGACGAAGGGCTGTAAGTGTACCGAGTCCCAGTCCGTTCGCCGCGATATTGGTAAGCTCTATCTCGTTGTCGCCCGCGTTCAGCATGAACATCAGAGGCTCATCCGAGATATAGGTGCTGCTGTAGAGGTATCTTTCCCTGATCTCATCGTCTCTTACCTGCTTGGGAGCCATCTGGTCGCCGTAGCTGTCGGTAAGATAATCCTTTGTTTCATCGCTCCACATCTGGGGCAGCGCGATGATCTTCATCTCATGATAGGGAACGCTGCCGTTTATGCTCATGCTCACCGCAAAATCCGACATCGTGCTGCCCGTGGGCACATACATGAGCTTCATTGCGTAGAGGCCGGTCTCGGCTACATTTACATGATAGGTAACGCTCTCGTTGTAATCGATCGAAACAAATCCTTCGGGCGCGTTCGAAACGTTTTCAGCCGCAGACGCAGTTTTGGCAGGCGCGGATATCGCAGTTCCGCTGCCGTAGAGTGAGGCGGGGTCCGTGCCGAGACCGTCGATCCAGTCACAGTACATGGCATCCTCGCCGAGCGCGTTCGTAAGCAGGGCAATAGCGGACGCTACCTGGGTCTCGTCCGGCTTCTCAACATATTCGGCATTGTTCCTCGTAAAGAGCAACACACCGCCCGCGATCACGATCGCACAAATGATTACTGCTGCAATGATACGTTTTTTCATCACGCCACCTATTTCCTGTCGAAACGTTTTTCTTATCAAGGAAAACATAGGGACTGCATGATAACAGTCCCTATATGTTTTTCCAAAAAATCTTTTAATTACTTAAAATCGGCATCGGTAAATCCGTAGTACTTTGTAAGACCGCTTCTTAAACCTTCATCTGCCTGAACAAATCTTGCGTTGATAACTTCGTTCCAGTCTGCCAGACGAGCCTTTACGTTGTCGAGCCAGTTAGCCTCGGTAACGTCAACACCGGCAACATCTGCCGAATAGCAGTTAAGCCACTCATAAAGGCAGGCCTTCTGTGCGCCGTCTTCGGTTACGAAGTAAGGATAGCACTTATCCGATACGTCCCAGAGCTGGCCTTCCTGCCAGAGCTTAAGAACATACTGGAAACCGGGCATAAGCTTTGCATCGCCGTAACGCTCGTGGATGCCTACAGAGTACCAGATATCCATCTGCTTGTCGAACTCAGCGCCCGTAACAAGCGGGAAGGAGTCGTTAAGGCAGCTCTTTAATGTTCCGTTGTCGTTGAACATCTGATCTGCTCTTGCCTGGAAGGACTCGGTAGAACCGCACCAGAATGAACCGAAGGTGTAAGCAAGCTTGAACTGAGCCATCTCAGCGTCGCTCCACTCAGGGTTGCCGTCATCCATTGCGTAGTTGTGGATAGCCATGGGATCGATAACGATACCAACGTTGTTTCCTACATAATCTGTGGAAGGACGGGGATAGATATCCCAGTCGGAAGACTCAACAACGTTAACCTCAGCTCCGGGAGCTGCTGCAGCGCCCATCATCCAGGGATCACCCTGTGAGGTAAGAACGTAGTTGCGGCAGAAGAAGCGGTAGCCCCACCACCAGCCGTCATCCATAACTTCCTGGGGAACATTGCCAAGACCGTACTGCTGCCAGATGGTGTACTTGGACCATGTAGGGATGTAGCTTAAGAGCTTGTCAACCTGCTCGGAGGTAAGATCAACTCTGTCGCCTGTGCCGCTGTAGTTAGCCATCGACTTGATAAGTGTATCACAGCCGGTGTCGATGTTTTTGATAGGAAGCTCAACTTCACCCCAGAAGGTCTGTCCGTCTGCGGAAGTGATGAACTCGGTGTACTCGTCGATGTTCCAAGTAGGCTCGGGAACGTCGATGTTGTTCTGCTCTGCAAGGTCCTTGTTTACCCAGATAGCCCAAGGCTGCATGAACTGGGGAAGTCCTGCCTGGAATCCGTAGTAGTTCATGATGTCCATGATGGACTTGTTGAAGCTCTGGTAAACGGGATCGTCAGCAAATACGGAAAGGTCTGCTACAAGGCCCTTCGAAACGTCACCGACAAGGTCGGTCGATGCGTAAACATCGGGATACTTGCCGTGCTCAGCCTTGAAGTTTTCCATCTCCTGATACCATGAAGTATCATTTGCGTTGGGGTCGTCTGTCTTGGCCCAGAGGTTGATCTTAACGTTGGGATACTTGTTGTTGAATGCCTTAGCCATAGCGTATACGGCCGCAACGTTCTGTGATGTAAGATCCTCAACCGCGATGTCCTTGTGACCGAGATCCTCGTAGTACACGCTGTCACCCGACCAAACCATGATCGAGATATCGCCTGCTACGTCCTTATCAAGTGTCTCATAAACGGGAACCGCGTCAACGGGTGTTGTATCTGTGCCCTGATCGCCGGTGCTGCTGTTCGAATCGGAACTGCTGCCCTGTTTCGAATCCGTGTTGGTGCTGCCTGTGTTGTTTGTAGCGGGCTGCTGTGTGCCGGGATCGGTATTCTTTGTACATCCCGCAAGAGCGCCGACGAGCATAGCAACTACGAGAAGCAGTCCTAACCCTCTCTTAACTGATTTCATAAAAATCCTCCTGTAAAGATAAATGTGATCCACTAACCGGATCCGGAAGAAAAACGTTTTCTTCCTTGCATGCCCAAATACTAGCACGCGGCAAGGCCCTTTGCAACCCGATAAAAACGTTTTTATAATAAATATATATAATTTCGCGCGTTAAAATCTGCATAATCTGTGCAATATGCACAATAACTTTATTCAATTAACGTGGTAGCAACCTGTTTTGTAAGGATTCACCTAAAAAACGTCTTGTTTTCCCGTTTTTGTAAAAAACTCGCAAACGCCCTGTTTATGCAGGTTTGCGAGTTTTAAAATCGTTTTTTACGAGCTCTTGTTTATCGATATTTTCCATATCAATTTCTGTAAGTTTTACATAAAACATGGTGCCTATCACCGGCAAAAAGGAGCCTGTCACCGCGTAACGCGGTGACAGGCTCCTTATGATCACAGTTCCAGCCGGCCTTCGATGCCGCAGAAGTCCACGATTCTTTCGTCGCCGTTTTTCAGGACGATCTTTACAGGGCCGTAGCCTCCCCGTTTCTGGGGATCGGTATATATCACTTCCTTTACCGGGAATATCTCATCCTCGGTAAAGTCCTCTTCGCTCTCCTTGGTGAGTACCTGCGATATCAGGATCGACTGTTCGCAGCCGTATTGCTTCTTTCTGTCGGTAAATGCGTAGGGCACGTAAGATTCCCTGCTGTCGGGATTGGTTCCCATGCTGTGCGCGAGTCCTATGCCGTCCCAGCCGTCCATGACGGTAAACGCGAGCTGTTTTGCTTTACCTGGGCTGTCGGTTCCTTTGAGTATCACGGCCTTATATCCGTCGCGCTCGAGATGCTTTATCTCGGTGCCGTTGTCGGGGAATCCGAAGGCTCCGAGCGAGATGCGCGAAGGATAGCGGTACAGCCTTATCCTGTCAACGCGCATTATCCCGCAGGGCATCGCGAAATCAGCCAGGTTCAGGGCCGTCTTCCAGTGCGTCTCGGTCTTCAGATCATAGTCAAAGAACTGCCTGCGGTAGAGCACCTTATCCTTATATCCGTGCCAGAATGTGACGTTCGCGGGCCGGATGTCTCCGCGTCCGTAACTGAGCACATATTCCTGTGAGCGTACGCTCTCGGCAGGCTGCGCCTCCCACGGAAATTTGGTGTTGAAAACGAGCTTGGAATAATTCTCCATACCGTGAATGTCATCGGGCGCCTTGACTATTTTTCCGGTGCGCAGCTCGGTGATGCCCGTAGCGGCATGGTTTGCCGTGCAGAGCGCCGGCCCGTCAAGCACCGTTTCCTGCGTCTGCTGCGGTGCCAGCTGTACCCAGAAGCCCTCGTTCTCTGTGCTCGTCCAGAAAGGATGGTCGGCGGGCAGGCACAGGCACATGAACGCCTTTCCGAGCCAGAGCGGTGATTCGGCGCAGGAATAGCCCTGTACCAGCGGAGAGAACGGTCCGTAGAAGCCGAGCGCGGGCACGCCGTTTATCAGGAAATCCTCGCGCGCAAGGAACTGCATGAGCGACCCCGAGCAGATCCTTCTGGTAAATCCGGGATCAGCTTTTGACTCACGCATCATCATATTTCCGTCGAACGCGCTCGTGGAAGCGTTGCGGTAGATGCAGCTCCTGCCCCACATGTTCGTAAAGCCGTCGCGGTCAAAGAACGTTGGATAATTCTCCATCAGCCTGTTGGAGTTTTCTTCGTAGCGGGCCGCGATGTAAGGCTCCTTTTCATAGCCGTACCAGTTGTTCCAGATCGCGGTGTACATATTAAAAGCCCAGCACGAGTAATAATCGAAGCACTGTCCGTCCCTGTACCAGCCGTCGCCCGCGTAATAATTGAGTATCGTCTGCGCATGGTCGCGCATGATATCCTCGTCGATGTCATAGCCGTTCATGTACAGGAACGCGAGGTCGAGCATATTGAACAGGCGCCAGTTCTGCGGAACCGTATAGGATACCGCAAAATCATGCAGGAACGAGGCTATCCTGTCTTTTTCCTCTTGGGTGTAGGTGTCCCATATCTGCTCTTTGCTCATCCACAGGCAGATGACCAGCGCCGCGGTCTCGACGGTCTGCTGGAAGCATGCCTCGGGATTGTCCGGGGCCGCCATTTTTTTCATGTCGGTGAAATTGAAAACGTAATTCTTTTCCTTATGCGTTACCGCAGATAGTACCTGCTTTTTGTAATACTCGCGCAGGCAAATGCCGTTCAGCGTGACATCGGGCCTGTTTTTG
>JAEEGK010001962.1_pt1 | contig 51561 bp, 44 predicted proteins | sample 8958771 | NCBI WGS metagenome assembly JAEEGK01 (sample SAMN16246547, study PRJNA631951) | gut metagenome | biome: gut microbiome; feature: rumen; material: SC-attached | host: Bos | place: Iran: Karaj | collected 2018-10 | reverse complement strand
CACTTACAGGAAAAGAAAGAACAGCAAACAAGAAGCATGACTACATCACAAAAGGAAACATCATCCAGCCATTTGCCTTCACAGGCTATCAGGAGGAAGAGGTATCAGGGCTTAAGTTTGCACAGGCGAGATTCTATGATGCAAAGACAGGAAGATTCCAATCAGAGGATAATGTAAAGGGATTCATAGAAAGTCCATTTACTTTAAATCATTATGGATACTGCTTTGGAAATCCTGTTGGGTTAGTGGATAATGATGGTAATTGGCCAACGGTACTTATAGGAGCAGCGATAGGTGGGGCTGTAGGTTTTGTTGGAGATGTAGTTTCGCAGGTCGCATCTGGAAAAAGTTTAACAGAAGTAGATTATAAACAAGCAGGAAAGACGGCTTTAAAAGGTGCTGTCACTGGTGCAGTTATAGGAACGGCGTTGGTGTGGTTGCATTAGCGACAGGGTGTTCTACAGCAGCTGCTGTGGGTACCGTAGGTGTTGCGGCTGGAATTGGAGCAGTACAAGGCGGACTTGGGGCGGCAGCAACAGGAGGAAATGTTTTAAATGGAGCTATGAGTGGAGCTATAAATGCAACTGTATCATTGGCAACTGCAGCTCTTGGACGAAATCAGTATGTATCGCAGTTTGCGGGTGGTTTTGCTGGAAATATTGCTTCTGATATGTTTGATAATATAGATAATCCGGGAACCTATAGTGCAGGAAAGAGGGTAAAAAGGGCTGTTCTTGCTGGAGGTATACAGGCCTTGATTTCTGGGTCACCTGCGCATGGGGCTCAAATATCCGGCATGAATGATATACAATCAAATTTTGTAGGTTTAATTTTTGGTTTTGGATCAACGTTTACTCAAGCTGCAGGAAATCAATTCTTTCCATCTGATAAGACTGATGCGGATTATATTGATGGAGAAAATAATTGTGTAGAAGATTAAATGGGAGGTGGAATATGAATAAAATAATGGCAGAGTATTGGTTTTATTTAGTTGTATATTTTATTACATTATGTATATTTGGAACTATATCAATAAGGAGAATTAAAGCAAAAAATGTTCAAGATAATGAACGGTTGAAAGATAAGATTTGGTACAAAATTTTGATGATAATTTTGAATTATGGAATTACGGTTCTTGTTGCTGTTTTTTTTATACAATATGCATTAGATATTCCGTATGCTATAAAGAATAATTTTAAGATTTCTGAAGGAAATATAGTTCATGTATATAAAGATGAAATAGATTTGGGTGATTCTTCGTATACAGTTATTACAAACGGCTTAAAGGAAGGAGATAATGTCCGGGTGCACTACCTTCCATATTCAAAATGTGCCCCAATTGTTGAAAAAATAGAGTAAAAATCTATCAATTGTTGGATGAAAAATAATGTGGAGGAGCGTGGCACATGATTAATAAACAATTTTATCTTATTGTTGGGATTATAGTTGTAATAATGGACATTTTATTAATGAGTTACCTATGTAAAGTGAAGTTAAAGGATAATCCGAAACAAAAAATAAAAGTAATTTTAAGCATGTTGATGTCTATTGTTGCGGTGGTTGGGTTAGTCGCATATATACTGTTTTGCTGATTTGTAAAAAACTGGGTTAAAATGCAGCCAAAGAAAGCTACATTTGTTTTTGCTAAGACAAAACATAGATTCACTTACAGGAAAAGAAAGAACAGCAAACAAGAAGCATGACTACATCACAAAAGGAAACATCATTCAGCCACTGGCATTCACAGGTTATTTCAACTATGTGATTTATAATAGCGAATGTTTAAAGGAGGGAAATATGAGTATCAACGAAATATGCACTGAAGCAAATATTGAGGGATTGTCATTAAAAGCGTTAGGAATAAACGAAACGGCATTTTCGTATGAGCAAGTGTGTAAAATAGTTGATTATTTAAGAATAAATAGAATCACGATTTTGGGTGGAGATGTTTATTTGGTAGATGGAAATAATCTTAAAATTACATATGATTCTTGGTACATAAAGAAAGAGGAAAAAATGGACTTTGAAAAATCATATAAAAAAGCACTTGATTATATGGAAATATTTGAAAAAAAGGAAGAAGATTATGTCTATTCTATCGTTATTCATGAGTAGAAGAATAACCTACAAAAGTTAATGAATGGAGATAGGTACATTTGTAATTCATTGGTAAGAGATTTTACAATCGGCGATGGAATAAAAATGAATAATATAATTTCAAGTAGATGGAAAGACCGATATTTAGCGTGTTCGAAAGAAATACAAAACAAATTAGATGAATTAGAAAAAAGCACCTAAGGATTATTTAATCAAAAAAAGTAAAAGAGAAAATAATTATCCAGAAATAGGAACTATTTTTGAATTTCAGGCGAATGATAATACTGTTATTGAAGGAATGGTGATTCAAAATCATACTAACAGCATTTTGACATTAGTTTGAGAGACGGTAGAAAGATGAATAATATGATTAATGTAACTTATAGAAGTTTTATATATTTGTTTTTTCCAATTATTGTGATATTAAATATATTCTTGATTTTTATATCGCGTAATGTGTTTGAGAAAGAGGTAAAAAGTATATTAATAGGAGTATTTTTTATTTTTATCATACTTGGCGTATATTGCCTGCTAATTTTCTTTAATAGAAAGATAATCGCTGATGATGAACAAATTATATATATTTCAGAGTTTAAAAAGACATATTTGTACAAAAAAGAAGAAATTGAAAATGTACGTATAGTAGACTATGGTAGATACACAAATTCTAAGATTGTTATATATGCAAATGATGGTAAAAGAGTGGTAGTTCCATATCATTGTCGAGGTTATGAGGAGTTAAAAGATTATTTTGTATCTCAGGGTTTTATTCAATAGTTCAGAATTAGCCTTTATAATGTATTAGATAGACTTGTTGAAACAAAAGAATTAAACAACAGCCAGGTTATTGTAAAAAACTGGGTTAAAATGCAGCCAAAGAAAGCTGCATTTTGTTTTTGCTAAGGCAAAACATAGATCCACTTACAGGAAAAGAAAGAACAGCAAACAAGAAGCATGACTACATCATAAAAGGAAACATCATCCAGCCATTTGCCTTTACAGGCTATCAGGAGGAAGAGGTATCAGGCCTTAAGTTTGCATAGGCAAGATTTTACGATGTAAAGATTGGTAGATTCCAAAGTGAGGACAATGTAAAAGGATTTATTACGAGTCAATTTACACTTAATCATTATGGTTACAGCTAGAATAATCCAGTAGGAATAGCAGATACAGATGGTGATTGGCCTAAGTGGGTAACTAGTACAGCTGATAAAGTTGCAAGTACATGTATGTGATGGTATTGAATTATATTTAAGGGGAAAAAGTCTTAACGCAGACGGAGGAGAATGTTCATAATGTTTATAGTTAAATGTAGAAATAAAGTTAAGCGGTTGATGGAGAGTATAGTTTTATTCTTATTGCTTTGTTTTTTAGGCATTTTTGTTGCTAATGGAGCAGCAACAAAAAAAGATTTCTATGGAATACTGGCATTTGTAATCATTACAATACTAATTGGCGCGTATGCGTTCTTCAAAAAGGGTGGAGAAGAGATTTTTAATGAAATACACGTTAATAAAGAAACAATGATAGTAAAAAGATTTCTTCATCATGGTGATACTATTTATCCAAATGATGTTGAAAGGTATACAGTATTTAGAAAAAAAGTGAATAAAGGTTTGCCACGTGAATGCGTACAAATATATTATGGTAAAGGATTTATAGAGTTATATGAGGATAATGTATGTAATTTCGAATTATTAGTTGATTATTTGCGCAGAAATGTTGGAAGAGAAAAGGAGTTTGATAAATGTTAAGTCAAAAAGAAAAAATAATTCCTAAATATATGAAATTATCTGTTTTATTATTCCCAGTAATTTTGGGAACCTATCCAACATTAAGTATATCTGGTGAGAATGCTACATTTTTAAAAACTATTTGGATGTTAGGAATATACATTATATCTTTGGGGGTTCTTTTTCCGCTTGTGAGATTATCATTGAAAACAATTATTGTAGATGAAAATGGTATTTTAATTAAAGGGTTAATTAGTAAGAAACAAGTAAATTTTGATGACATAGTGCGTTGTTTTTTTAAAGCAGATAATGAAATATTATGTTTATATTTACATGATACAGAAAAGAAAATAAGTCTTGGAGCATTTGAGTCTTCAAACGATATAGTAAAAGAAATATCAAAATACATTATCGTTGATAGAATTTAATATAAATCGATTAGCTGGTTTTGTTGAAGCTATTGCTATTATAATTTTATGGATTAATGACATATATTGGAACAAGGCAACATCCATGGATGTTGCTAAGAAAAATTTGATATCGAGATTAGTAATAACATTTGTTGCTGAAATTATATTTGTCTTTACAGATTGGCCCATAATTAGAGATAAAAGTATAATTGATTTTAAAGATGCGAGGTTTTTCTATGAATTGGTATGTTGGAAAAATAAGAAATAGTAGATTTGTTTACGGTGTTAATTTTGGGATTTTTGGCATTTTATCGGTGTTGCTTATTATAAGCTCGTTTATTTTATTTGAATATAAGGATGTATTATTTGCCTTTTGGCTTGCGGATTTAGTTGTTATTTTTATACTAATTCTATTAGTATTTGCAAATTCATATAGAATTAAAGGCAATAAATTAATTATTTTTGATTCTTTTAAAAGACGAATATTAGAAATAAATCAAGTGCCGATGGTGGTATTAACCAATAATATGAATGCTGGGCAGGGATATTATGTTGAAAGAGTAAAGAACAAGGAAGGAAAGAAAGTGCCTTGCCCAGTTGTTTCTTTGATTGATGAGAATGTTGACATTGAAGGGCTGAATATAGATCATCCAATGAGAAATTGGGACATAATGTCTTTAGTTAATCAAAAAAGCGATTCAGCAGGATATGTTTATGGGTTCCTTGCTAATAAGAAGTTTGTAGATATTTTTCAAAAAAACTATAAGGGGAATCTTTACATTGCACGTACGGTATTTGAAAACTTCAAGGAAGAAATAACTGAAAACATTTCGATGTGGGATTATTCTGAAAAAAGAATTAGAATTATAGAAGATTGCAACAAGAAGGGAGACTGGTGCAATAGTCCATATTTATAGTCAGTAGTAAATCACAGTATTTATTATATTAAGAGTGATGAACCGCAACAGGGCAATAAGAAATGAAGACTTTGGTGAGGTTAATAATAAGGAATATTTAGTGAGTAAATCGTTGGACAATTTTGAATCATGTCGGGGTATTTTTTAGATGAAAGATTATCAAGTAGAAACTTTAGATTGTTCCGCAATTATAAATCATTTATTAGAGAAGAAATTGGATTGTAGCAGTGATGATGAATATTTAGTTGTGAAACGAGGCGTTTTAGGAAAGATAGCTATTAAACTAATGGATTCATATGATATATTTTGCGAATATTTTAAAAATGTATCAGTTAATTGTAATGAGATCACAAGAGGAAAAAAATGCAAAAGAGTATTGTTTGTTGTAGTTATTGATGAAGTCACTAATGCGGTACTAGAGCAATATCAAAAAATCCTTATGTTTGATAAAGCGTTAAATTTAGAACCCGTTTCTTATCAGGTTTTATTTGTGGACAAGAATACAAAAAAAGGATATTTTGGTGGAGTTAGTGAGAAAGGAAAAACACTTTTATATAAAGACACATTTAAAGTGATAAAAAACTTTTCAACATATAATTACTCCGAATAAATATAAAACAGAATACTTCAATCAATCCTGAGAGGACTCAGGGTTGGTTTTTTGCGTTTTTTTATATGATTTGGTAAAATATATATTCTAGCGGTAATGCGATTTTTTTTATACAGACTATGAAAATCGAGTTGACATAATAGGCTGCAGGATTGTATAGTATGCTCGATTTATTGTCTGATTTATGTATTTTTAGGAAATGGGAGAGCACAATGTCAGATAAAGATATGGCAATAACAAATTTATCCGGCGAAGTAGAAATAGAGTGGGATGCAGGGCAATTAAACAGCTACTTTACATCATGCCAAAAGGTGTATAACGACTTTCTTTTGATGTCAGATGAATTAATCAAGGCATTTGATGAGTTTTGTAATGATGAAAAGCATAAGGGGCCAGAAGCGGACAGTGCCAAAGCGTTCATCACAGAAAAGCAAAAGCCATTATTGATAGATATCATAGATGACATACAAAAGTTAGAAGAACTCCAGGAAAATCTAATGACAGATTTTGTGGAGAAGGTAGACAAATCATCAGCAGCGCGAATCAGCACAGCCCATCTAAAGAAGGTAACAGATGATTTTATAGCGCTAGAGGACTCCCTGGAGACAACAGGAAAAGCAATAGAAGAAACAGTAACACACTTAAACTCGACCTGTTCAGAGGTAGCAACGTTTACAACACCAGACTATAGTCCTTTTTATAAGGAGATGGAAAAGCTTGCAAGTAATGACGGGTTAACGGGAATAGCGCCAGAGCAGAGGAAGGCACTATTAGATTTTGATGCAGAGCATAAGACAGATATAAGCGTAAGTGATTATAAGAGCATATATGATACCATCGTACAAAACATAGCATCATTTATGGCAGGCCTTGGAGATGGAAAGTGCTATGACATCACAAGCTATAATGACACCGGAGATAAGCTTAAGTGGGTATCACCAAAGGAGGTACTGTCAGGAAAAGCATTAGATGATTACTTAGAATACTGTGACACCATGAAGGATTACCTAAATGGAAAGAAGCCAAGATGTGCAGTGTATAAGTATGATCCGGTAAACATGTGTAGTGGAAACTACATAAATGAACATGAGGATATAGTATTAGGCGGAAGATATAGCCTGAGCTTTAAGAGATTTTATAATGCGATAAGTGAAGAGGAAGGAAGTCTAGGACTAGGCTGGACGCACACATATGAGAAACGGATAAAAGAAGATAATGGAAAAATAAGAATAAAGTATCCAGATGGAAGTAAGGGAATATATAAAAAGATAAATGAAAAGAAAAACCTATACATGGAAGAGCATGGAGAGCCAGGAATCTTAGAAGCCCTTACAGATGGATATATAATCAGCCAGGATGACGGAAGTTATGAGAGGTTTGATTATCAAGGGTATATGATAGCCCAAGGAGATAATGACGGAGAAAATGTATCCATATCTTATGAGAAGTCAAAAAGCGGAAAGAGACTTCTATCAAAGGTAGAGGCAAAAAACAAAAACAGCCTTACATTTTCCTACTACGAAGAAGAAGTAAATGAGGGATTAATAAAAGAAGTAACTGACCAAAGTGGCCGGTTTATTTGTTATACCTATGAAGATAGAAGACTAGTAAGCATCAAGGAACTTGATGGAGCAATCAGAAGATTTACCTATACGGATGATAACAGGATAAAGGATGTAATCAATCCAAAGGGAATCATAGCAATCACAAATGAGTATGATGATAAGGGAAGAACAATAAAGCAGACATTCCCAGATAATACAGAAATGACCTATGAGTATGATGATAAAAAGCAGACAACCCTTGCCACAGAACAGAATAAAAATCAGGTCATCTATACTCATGATGAACTAGGACGACATACAAAGACAACCTACTATGATGGAGAAGAAAGATATACCTATAATGACAGAAACCAAAAGACAAGCTTTACGGATAAAAGAGGAAATACAACAAGATTTGGCTATGATAATAAGGGACATCTAACAAAGATAATAGATGCAGGAAGAAATAAGACAAGCATCACCTATAGGGCAGATGGAAAGCCAATGGCAGTAAAGGGAGCCAGAGGAGAAGAGTATAAGTATACCTATGACCCAGAAGGAAAGCTCTTTGAGATAAGAAATCCTTTAGATGAAACAAATAGATTTTATTATAGAAATGGAAATCTTGAAAAGACAAGAAATGCAGCCAGTGCTTTAACATACTTTTCTTATGATGAAAGAAGTAATGTAAATAGAATAACAGATCCAGATGGAGTAGTAACAGAGTATGTCTATGACAAGCTGAATAGAGTTATCACATCTAAGACAGCAGATGGGGCAGAAACAAAGTATGAATACGATGCAGCTGATAGAATCGTAAAGACAGAAGATGCCCTTGGAAACACAAGAGAATACACCTATGATGAGACAGGAAAGGTAACATCTGTAAAGGAAGCAGATGGAACAGTTAAGGAATACGAGCTAAATGTAATGGGGCGTGTTTCAAAGGTTATAGATGAGACAGGAAATGTAACAAAGATTAGTTATAACGAAATGGGAAAGCAGGATGAAGTCATCCTGCCTAATGGTGGTGTCATAAAATATGAGTATGATCCACTAATGAGACTGACAAAGGTGACAGATCCCGAGGGAAGAACAACAGGCTATGAGTATGATGTAAATGGAAATGTTATAGCAGAATACCTTGGAGATGAAAGGGTGCGTACGTTTGAGTACGACGTACTAAACCGTGTAATAAAAGAAACAGATGCCCTTTCACATGAAAAGACCTATAGCTATGATGAGAATGGAAATGTCATAGAAGAAACAGATACACTAGGACATAAAAACGAAAAAGAGTATGACCTTCTTAACCGAGTAATCAAGGAAACAGATGCACTTGGAAATGAAACAAGCTACACTTATACAAAGCTTGGAGATATTGAAACCATAACAGATGCAGCAAAAAGGGTAAGAAGATTTGAGTATACAGATGCAGGAAAGCTAAAGGCTATATATTTCTGTGACAGATTAGAGCAGGAGCTTAGCTATGACAAGGTAGGCCGTGTAGAAAAGAGAAGCTTTGCAGATGGATACACAATCGAATACAAGTATGATGCATTAAGCCGTATTGAAAATGTAAAAGGCTCTGATGGAAGAGAAGTATCATACGAGTATGATGCCATGGGACGAGCTACCAAGGTAGTAGATGGAAGAAGTACAACCCTTTATACCTACACAGCAACAGGACGTCTTAAAAGTGTAGTAGATGCTCTTGGAAATGAGACAGCCTATACTTATGACAGCCTTGATAACTTAAAGAGTATTACTAGAGCAGAAGGAAGAATCGAAAACGTAAATACGGATTCAGAAAACTTCCCAACAGTAGGAAAAGATGGTCATGTAACCCTCTATTCGTATGACTTATCAGGGCAGCTTACAAAGGTAACAGATGCCCTTGGCCAGGTTGAGACTTATGAGTACGACCAGTATGGAAGACTTATCACAAAGACAGATAGAGATAACTATGCAACAAGCTATACTTACAATGCCCTTGGTGCAGTAACAAAAGTAGGCTATGCAGATGGAAGAAGTGTTGAGTTTGCTTATAATGAGCTTAATCAGTTAAGTGCTATAAATGATTGGCTAGGAAAGACAACACTTGAAAATGATATCTTAGGACGTCTTACAAAGGTAACAGACTATAAGAACAGAACAGTTTCTTATGAGTATAACAGCATAGGAGAAAAGACAAAGCTTGTTTATCCAGATGGAAGAGAAGCCATCTATAATTATGATGAAGATGCTAAGCTTGTAAGTGTAGTAGGAAACAAAGAAGAGACAACCTACTCATACGATGAGCTTGGAAGACTTGTAAATAAGAGCTTTGCAAACGGAACAAGCCAGGCCTACACATATCTTCCAGGTGGAAACCTAAAGAGTATGGAAAGTACTGATAAGGAAGGAGTACTTGATAAATACTTCTATACATACGATAACACAGGCCTTATCTCAGAAATAAGTAGAGACAGAAGAGGGCTTGAAAAGGTATCAGGAAAGTATGAGTATAAGTATGATGCCATAGGAAGGCTGACTAATACCATACATGATGGCAAAGAAAAGGCAGCCTATAGTTATGACGCATTTGGAAATAGAACAAGTCTTGTAGAAAACGATACAAGAAAAACTTATAATTATGATGTTTTAGATAGACTTGTTGAAGCAAAAGAACTAAATAACAGCCAGGCAGTCGTAAAAACTTATGAATACGATAAGCGAGGCAACCAGACAAAAGAGTATGTAGGAGGCCAACTACAAAAGACCTTTACTTTTGATGCAACAAATATGTTATCAAAGGTAGTTGATGAGGCTAAAGGTGAACTTGAAAACCTTTATAATGGACTTGGCTTTAGAGTGGCTAGCACAAAACCAGAAGAAAAGATAGAATATTTATGTGACCTTTCAAGAGACTACTATAACCTACTTGAAAGAACAGTAAATGGAGAGACAGAAAGCTTCATCTATGATAACAATGTCATAAGCATGTCAAAAGCAGGAAGCAGTTACTACTATCTTCAGGATGAGCTTGGAAGTCCAATGTACTTAACAGGCACAGATGGAATGGCAGTATCATCGTACGCATTTGATGACTTTGGCCGCAACATAGATCCACTTACAGGAAAAGAAAGAACAGCAAACAAGAAGCATGACTACATCACAAAAGGAAACATCATCCAGCCATTTGCCTTCACAGGCTATCAGGAGGAAGAGGTATCAGGGCTTAAGTTTGCACAGGCGAGATTTTATAGTGCTGATAATGGTAGGTTTATTGGGGAAGATCAGCTGCGAGGTCATTTAGATAATGTTGAATCACAGCATTCATATTTATATTGCTTTAATAATGCTATCTCATTTATAGATGAGAATGGAAAAACTCCATCTCAGATTGGACCTGCGACTGGATCTTATTTTGAAGCGCCAAAGGAAGAGTCGATTTATAATAACTATTTACCAGATACACCTAATATAGATGTAGATAATAATTCATGTGTGGATTCAGACGATGGTGTTAGTGCAGATGATTTATCAAATGGAAAAAGTCTGGCGGAAAATGTTTTAGACGCAGCAACAGTAACTACAATAGCTGCTAGTAAATATTATTCACATAGAGGTAAACAGATTAGTTCTGCATTAAGATCTGCAAGAATAGCTAGGCCGGGACATTCTTTGAGTGCATACAGAAGTAATAATGCAATTAGAAGGTCAATGAGACAAGAAGCTGCCAAGAATTTGGCTAGGGCAGAAAAAGCAAATAGCTTTGCAAAGAAACTTGATAAGATAGGAAAAGTCGCAAGTGTTGTTGCCGTAGCTGCAGATGTAGGTATAGGTATATACGACAATATTAAGCGAAAACAGCCTATAGGACGTATTGTTTCTGACGCTATTGTTGACACTGCCGTTTCGACCACCGAAATAGTTGTGGCTACAGCTGTTACAACGTTAATATTTGGTTCGGGTGTTGGAATTGTTGCCGCTATTGGAGCTATTGCTATAAGTAGTGCTATTTCGTATGTTGTCGATGACCATAAAGATTCTAAAGGAAAAAGCTTAAGAGATAAAGCTAAGGATAGTATTTTTAACCTTGGGAAAAAGTTATTTGGCAAGGAGGAAGAATGATACGATTAAATCAAAAAATTTTTATATCATATATAGTTATTTCTATTTTATTCATAGTCTTTGATGCAGTAATGTTTTCAGAAAAGAATAATTATAAAGAGATTATAAGAAATGATTTATTATTGCTAATTCCAATTGTCATTATCGGATTAATCGGATACAAAAAGAATTTTATAGGTGTCAAGTTTGATATACTATTGGGAATTATTTCGTCTGTATTTTGTGGTTTATTTATACTTCTTTTGTATCATCAGATGTGTTTGATAAATGTTGAGAAGTATCTGTTTTTACCTATTATCATTATTATACTATTATTGATAACAGGTGGGATTTTTGGGCACTTTAATATAGGCAATGACATTTATCGTGAAGTTGGAGTAGGGGCTGCTTTAGGGATAGTTGTCTTGGCACATATATATACGAAGTATAAAAAAGAAAACTTTTATACAATGGTTTTATGTATTTGTGCAATATTGGGGTGCTTTATGTTTGCAGTAGCATATCATTTTGGTAGTAAGATATAGGTTGTAGATTTTTTTAAAATTAATTTGGGAAAATATATGAAGTATGATGCATTTATAAGCTACAGACATTTAGAACGCGACATGTATGTAGCACAGAAAGTTCATAAGACGTTAGAAACAATTGTAATTCCTAAGAAAATCCAAAAAGAAACTGGCCGAAAGAAGATAAATAGGGTCTTTAGGGATCAAGAAGAGCTCCCTATTGGAAGTGATTTAGGAAGTAATATTGAAGCAGCATTAAAACAAGCCGGGTTTTTGATTGTTATCTGTTCGCCTAAAACGCAGGAATCATACTGGGTCATGAAGGAAGTTGATACTTTTATAGAAATGCATGGGCGAGAAAAGATTTTGACAGTTCTTGTTGATGGCGAACCAGGTGAATCTTTTCCGCCACAACTCTTAGTTGACGAAAATGGGAATCCTGTTGAACCTTTTGCAGCTGATGTTAGGGGAATTAGCAAACATGAGGTAAAGAAAAAACTTAGAACAGAAATATTACGTATTGCGGCAGCGATACTTCAGGTTGATTATGATGATCTAAAGCAGCGGCATAGAGAGCGTTTGTTACGTCGAAATGCTGCAATTGCTGCTGGCATTGCTGCAGTTACATTTATTTTTGGTGCTTTCACGGCGTATAATTTGGTTAAAATTAATGCAGAATATAAGCAAAAGTTGATAAATGAATCCAAAGTATTATCTAAGACATCATTGGATATTTTAGATACAGGAGATTGCGAAACCGCGGCATTGCTTGCTATGGAAGGTTTACCATCAAAGGGAAATAAAAGGCCGTTTGTTCCTGATGCAATGTTGGCACTTTCGCAAGCATTAGGTACTTATAGTGTAGGAGAATATTTAGAATATGATTGTGTTTTGAAACACAATGTGAATGTTCAATCATATAGGGAGAGATTGAATGGAGACTATGTTGTTTCTACAGATGAGGAGAATGCGTTTTACCTATGGGATTTAAAAACGGGAAAATGCCTTTTTAAGCAGAGATATAAACTTGATAATAACAAGACTTCTAAGATTAATTCAGTTGGTTTTTGTGGAGGGGTTATTGTTATTGTTACAGAAAAATCTGTTTGTGGTTACAATGCCGATGGTGGGGTAATATATGAGACTCCTATTGAAGGCGATATAGAAAGCGCTAATGTTGATATTTATGAGAGATATGTTCAAGTAACAAGTTCTATCAATAATAAGAGTTATAATACTATTTTAGATGGTGAAACAGGCGTTATTATTGTAAATGACGAGAATCGAGTAGAGTCACCATATTCTGGAGGAGCAGCTTTTTCTTTTGATGGAAACTATGCAGTTATATCTCATGAGACTTCGGGAAAATCTATTTCAAATTATATTACTATTATTAATATTGAAAATGGAGCAACAGTAGATGTGCCAATTTCTCATGATTCTATTTTAAGTTTAGATATTTCGGAGGATGGGGCTGTTTTAGTTGATTCGCTTGATTCTAAAGATTTGAAGGTTGATTATGATGCCAAGCAGTATCTTGACAAGATTGAGTTATCAACGGGAGAAATAGTTTGGTCTAGGGAATTTGAATACTCATCGTCAGTGCTGGATGAATCTAAGTCTACAGTGGGAAGTGCCATAGTTGAATATGATGAAGACTACATGTTTAGTGATAAAAAGTCGGATTATGCATTTATTACAGGACCAAAGGTTGTATATGTAGTTGATTTGTATACAGGCGACACAGTTTCTTCTTTTACAACAGATGATTATATTAAACAATGTAGGATAAGCAAGAATAATGGAATGCTGATGGTGGGTACAATTGATGGACAAGTCAATTGTTATGACGCTAGTACTGGAGAAATATATCCAATAAATTTATTAACAATCACTCAACCACTTCTTGATTTTTATTTTACAAATGCTGTAGCTGTAGTTATGGCTGATAGAAATCCTAACTTAATATTGATGAAATACCATGATGGGAATGATGTGTTTGCTAAAACAGTTTTGGATGATGCATATTATTATGATGCTGCAAGTAGTCCAAGCGGAGATACTTATACCATAGTAGGAGAATCGGCTGATGGTATAACCCATAATATATTTGTGGTCGAAACTATAACCGGAGAGCAAATTGGATTTTGTAAAGCTGGTAAGTCAAGTATAGGTGGGTTATTTTATATCGATGAAGATACCGTTGCAGATATAACAGATGATGGAGAGATTTATTATTATTCTATTAAGAATAATAAAGTTGATTTATTCAAAGCTACAGATGATAAAATAATGAAAACAGCTATTTCTTCGAACAATAAATATGCAATTTTTATAGTTGAAAAAAGTTACTATGTTGTAGAGATAGCTGAGAAGAAAATCATAAGTGAGGGTACTTGTGATGGTGGGATTGTTTCAGCTAGCATTTCAGATAATGCGTCTTTCATTTGTTTCACAAAGGAGGATGGGACAGGAGAGATAATATCTTTAAAAGATAATAAATCAAAAAGTTTGCTCGATGACTATGTTGTCAATCGTTTTGTGATAGCCCCGGGTAATGATAGAGTCGCAGCAGTTTGTGATGATGGTTTTATCAGAATAGTAGATCTTGATAAAGAAAGAATACTTGATGAGATACAATATCATGGTATTGATAACTATATTGAGTTTTCGCAAGATGGTAGATTGCTGTATTTACAAAGCTCTGATTTGTATTTCCAAATCTATGATTTAAAAGCTGAAAAAATCAGATTCATCTCTGATAAGCAATTTTTGAACATCGTTCGGATAAGTTACGATGAGAAAAACAATAGACTGGCAGTTTTTGATGAGTTTAGAATGTACATGATTGATTTAAATACATTTGGTGTATTGAATTGTGTCGACTTTGGAGTATTGTACATCCCAGAAAAAAACATTATAGTGTCTGTGGCTTTTGATACAGTCAAAGAATTCAAGTTTAAATCATTAGATGAGCTTATTGAGGACGCACACAAGAAATTTGGTAATGGAAAGTTATCCGATATTGAGAAATTAAAGTATCAAATCAACTAGTTTTGGTAACTAGTTGGTTTGATATAGATTATTATAATATTAATCTACATAACAAAAACGCCTAGGCAAATGCCTAGGCGCTTTTCTTTAGCAGCTCGTAGCGGAATCGAACCGCTGTTTTCGCCGTGAGAGGGCGACGTCTTAACCGCTTGACCAACGAGCCATATATTGTGTTGCTGTAACTTACCAGCAACGAAATATATATTACTATGGCATGGCCTTTAAGTCAAGGGGATTTTGAATATTCTTTTAAAAAATCTTTAATTGGTAGCGGTGGGTTAAAATACATGCCCTGCAGCAGGTCGCAACCGCACCTTTCCATGGCCTGTGCAAGCTCCTCTGATTCAATACCTTCAGCGGTTACAGAGTAGCCAGTTTCCTTAAATGCCTCTATCATCTTTGGCACGATAACACCAGGGTTATTTCCGTATTCCCATACAAGAGACATATCTAGCTTGATATTGACGAAAGGATATCTCTTTAGGCGAGCTATATTAGAGTAGCCAGTTCCGTAGTCGTCCACCACTAGATTAAAGCCTTTTTTCTGCAAATCTAGGATTTGGCCGGCCATCAGCTGTTCATCCACCATGGCAGCCTCAGTAAGCTCCAGGTGAATCTTTTCCGGGCTTATTCCGTATTGATTCAGTATTTCCTCAAAGCGTGTAGCCAGATTGTGTTGCATGAATTGAATGGTGGACACATTTACATTAATCCACTGCATTCCCATGGCTTCAATATCATTTTCATTTATAAATCTGCAGGCATTTTCAAACATCTGCTCACCGAGAAGAGAGATGTGACCGTTGTGCTCAGCAATTGGAATAAATAGGCCAGGGGAGATTACGTGGCCTTCCCTATCGCGAATTCTGCACAGCGCCTCGGCACCCACCAGCTTTCTTGTATGGGCATCAACTATAGGCTGCAGGAAGGCTTCGGTTTCATTATGCTCCAAAGCATACTCAAGGCAGCGCTTAACCTCTATAAGCTTTTCTGTTTCGAGAATTGTAATTTCATCGATTACAGTGCAATTCTTGCTTCTGTCGTTACTTAATTTCACCAACTCGTTTATGATGGTAGGAATAATGCTGTCGGTTTCAAAATTAACCAAATCAAAATCGCTGGTCACCACGCCAATTTCCAAATAAACCTCTGCATTCTTGGAAACCCAAGGCTCTTTAAATCTTTCCAGCAGCTGGTTCTTAATCTCTAATAGTCGTCCATTATCTTTACCCACAATAATAAAACGTCCATTTCGATAGTAGAAGGACAGCACATCTGTATAGGTCCTAAGCATATATCGACCAATTAGGGTGATTGCCTCGTCCATCTGTCCTGGACCGTAGACTTCCCTTGCCTCGCCATAATTTTTTATAACAAAGGCCATAATAAAATGTTCTTTAATTGAGCTTTTCTCAGAAAGCATAGAGCGCAGAGCCTCTGATGTAAAAAGGTTTGAACGCTTATCCAGGTAAAAATCAGGGTTCATAAATACCAGATTAATCAAAAGCACAGCCATTACGCAGAAGGTGTCAAATATAAGTATCTTTGGGAATAGCAATCTAAGCATCAACCCAAACAGAACTGTAAAGTTGTATAGAAATACACAAATCGCATCACGCTTTCTTGTTAGTTTGTGGTGGTGCACAACTAAATCATAGAAGGATAAGGCCAGGAAATATGAATAGCATAGATAAATAATATTATAGAAAGGACCGTTGACATATCCTTCCTCGCTGATAGCAAAAACTGCACCTGTCCATGGTGAACTGATAATTACTATTTCAGTTAATATAATAGGAATATCCTTGAGAAATGCCCTAAACTTATGGGTATATGCATCAAGCCTAAAAATATTGCTGGTAATGGAATAAAACATTTTTATACGAATAAGAAGGGCAACAAAATAAAGCGTGTTTAATGTAACTACCAAAGAATATGGCAGCATAAGATAATTCTGATCTGCATAAGAGGCAAGGATGTCTGTAACAATAACGATAGCTTCTACAATCAGCAATGCAACAAAGCAGCGATTGATTCGTATTGGCAATCGTTTGAGAGTGAAATAGTAAAAAAGCAGAATCCACAATATTAAGATGCTAGGTATTACATAATTGTATGACCACATACAACCACCTGAGCCTTCCTTCCCTTATAGCCTCATTTTACGAAAAACTAGCCCTCAATCCAATGAAATAACTGTGAAAAATGCTTTGGACATAAAAAATTTAAAAAATAATGTTGACAAGCTACGGCAGTCGTAGTATAGTTACTACATCAGATGAAGTACCACGTCGGGCGTGGTATACTGAAAAAACATTTAAGGAAAGTATATTTTCTAGATGGAGGAAAGATGAATAAAAATTTTAAGCCAGCAAAAGCTTGGCAGCACAAGAGAAAGGAGAAATAACACATGGGGGAAATAAGTAGTGATGTTATTCGTGGTTATAATGACACTATGATTCTTAGCATCCTCATCAGGGAGCCTTCGTATGGGTATGAAATTTCAAAGCAGATTAAAAAGATTTCCGATGAGAAGTACATCATTAAAGAGACAACACTTTATTCTGCATTCACACGAATGGAAAAGAACGGATACATAGAATCATTTGTTGCAAACCAGGATTTAGAGGGTAATGGAAAGAAGAGAACTTACTACCGAGTCACAGACGCTGGCAGAGAATATTACGCCAGCAAATGTGAAGAGTGGGACTTAACCAAAGAAGTTATTGAGCATTTTATTATCAAGTAGAGGAGAAGAAAATGGATACAATAAAAGATTATCTTGAAGCAATGTTTGCTAGCATGCCAAATACAGCAGAAGTTAGAAAAGCTAAATCTGAACTTCTTAGTATGATGGAAGATAAATACAATGAAATGATAGCAGACGGAATTAGTGAAAATACAGCAGTAGGTACAGTTATTTCTGAGTTTGGTAACCTAGATGAATTGGCTGATGATTTAGGTCTTACCAAGGAAGTTGAAGTAGTTAAGGAGCAGCACGCTGACAACAGACGTCTTGTATCATCAGATGAGATTCAAGGATTCCTTGCTACAGAGTCTAAGAACGCATGGAGAATTGGTATTGGAGTTCTCCTTTGCATAACATGTGTAATTTATCCAATGTTATTGCAGAACAAATTTGGCCCTTGTGGAATGTTCCTTTCAATTGGTGTAGCTGTTGCATTATTTGTATTCAGCGGTTTTTCAAGACAGGAATGGGAGTACATTCAAAAAGAGCCATGCCGCATTGATTTAAACACAGCAGAGGCAGTTCGCGCCCAGCGCAAGTCATTTAAGTCAATCAGAGCTCTTTTGACATCCGTTGGCGTTTTACTTTGCGCAACATGTTTTGTTCCTGCAATTGTTACGCATGAAGGTCCATTATCAGGCGGTTTATTATTTGTCTTTATAGGTTTAGGAGTATTCCTCTTCGTATATACGAATGTTATCAATAGTAGCTACGACCAGGTGCTTGGCATCAACGATGGTCGTACAATCAGTGGCAGATATGGTAAAGAGCCAGAAGAGAATCGTGTTTTTATCAACAAGAAGGCTGAAGCTGTTATGTCAGTTTATCGCCCAACAGTAATTTGCATATACTTGATTCTCAGCTTTTTAACTATGGCTTGGCATCTTACATGGCTGATATTCCCTGTGGCTGCCGTAATTAGAAAAATATTGAACATTGCGTTAACAGAGGAGGAAGAATAAATGAATAAGAAGAGATACCTTTTAATTATATGGATAATTACATTGATTTGTATTATAGCTGGAATACTCATTCACTTTGGTGGATTATTCACTGGCGTTTCATTTTTTCATTATAGCACTACAAATGGAAAGTTTGTTACAGACGTTCAATCATTTGGTAACGTGGATGTTGGCGAGATGACTATCGATGCTGACATTGCAGATATTGATATTTCATACGGAGATAAGCTTGAAGTTACTTCTATTTATCCAAAGAAATATCTCCCAAAAGTAACTTATAAGGATGGTGTTCTTAACATTAAAGAAAGCTACCATAAGACAATCAATTTAAGCCCTAGTGTTATAAATAAAGATAAATATTCAATGAAAATAGTTATTCCTACGGATGCGGTAATTAAAAATGCAAATATCACCCTTAATTTAGGAGACATCAATATTAATGATGTTGACAGTGAGAAGCTTTTTATTGACAACAAGTTAGGTGACATAAAGATAAAAAGCGCAGAGGGTAAAAATGCTGACATCTCCCTTTCTTTAGGAGATTTACATCTTGATAACAGCAAATATGATGCGGTAGATGTTAATAATGACTTGGGCGACATCAACTTAGATGGTGATTATGCAGACATGGATTTAGCATGCTCTATGGGTAGTGTTAAAGTTAGATCCACAGGAAAGGCCAACAAAGTCAAGGCTGTAAACGATCTTGGAGATATAGAGTTAGATGGTGATTTCGATATTATTGACGCTTATTGTGATGCTGGTGACATTGATATCACAACTAAAGGCGAGGTTGACAAGAACAAGATTACAGCTCGTTGCGATTTAGGTGATGTTACAGTAAACGGAGAGGACTATTAACGTCAGTAGAAGGAAAAGATATAGTGGGCCGTGGCGCTTGCTGTGGCCCGCTATTTTTATGCCCAAAACGGGTTGAAATAATAGACAAAAATAAAAAATTTATCCACTAAATCAAGTGGTAAAAAAATAATTAAAGTAAAGGAGAAAAAGATGAATAATATTTTACGAATAGTTAAGTACCTAGGAGGTGCTATATTAGGAATTGTACTAATGTTTGTATTACCGGGAATGATTGTACCATTATTTAAAATTCAGGATGCTTTTATTATGGAGATAGTGTATGTATTAGTTATCAATGTTATTTTAACAGCTATAATCATTGCATTTGGGCAAAAGGATGTATTTAAGTTTTCTCTTAAAAGCTTTAAAAGCACCTTTGTTGTCGGCGGCGTAATGACAGCGTTTACAGTATATTACCTTATCACAAACATGTATAAATCTATCAGAGATTATGGCACTCCAACTACAGATGGCAGGTTTATTGTGCTATGTTTAGTATTCCTGGCTGTGGGAGCAGGTATCCGTGAAGAGTTGCTCACTCGAGGTTTTTTAATGACCTTTATCCAAAAGGCTTTTGGAAATAGTAAAGCATCTTACATCGTTGCTATGGCTGTATCATCAATTTTCTTTGGTTTACTCCATACTAGCAATTTGAAAGATGTAACTAATCCTACACCAATCTATGCTCAAATTATTTATGCAATTGGAGTTGGATTCTTCCTTGCAGCAGTTTATTTGAGAACAAAAAACCTTTGGGGAAACATGGTGCTACATTTCTTATTTGATTTAGGCTTAATGGTTTATCCATATATTTATCAGGGTAGATCAGATTTGGATGTGCTTATTGCTGAGTGGCTTGGTTCAAACATTATTCTCAAGTCAATTATCATAACAGTAGTTTCTGTGCTTATAGGATTGTTCCTCATCCGAGGTAGCAAGTTCAAGGAGGCTGAGTAAAGAGGATTAGAGTTATATGTCGTTCTAGAGAGGGGCAGAATTCTTGTAAGAAAATTTATCTTTTCTGTGGAGGGGTATGACTTTTGGAGAAATTCAAAAAGTGATACCTGTTGATTTGGTGAATCTCTGGGATTCACAAAGATAGAACACACTAGCGAAATGTAGAGGTTGAACTAAGCCTCAACTAGATAAAGTGTGCGGTTTAAAGCAGAAAAAGGAGTATGACTTTTGTATATACGCAGAAGTCATACTCTTTTTTATATGAAACTGCTTTGCAAAGAAAAAACTCTTTTCTGTAAAAAAAAATGGAATGATTTGGAAAAAAATAGATAATTTTTTTTGAAATATAAAAGTAAGAGGTATAAAAATAGCTAAGCATAGTACAAGGAGGAATGGGAATGAGAGATTATCATACTATAAAATGTTATTTAACGTGGATTAATTCTTTAGCAAAGGAAGTGGCAAAGGTAAGTAAAGATTGCGTTAATTGTAGTAATGAAGTGATTAGAAATGTGGAAATGGGAGCTCTTGATGAAGAGGATGCATTACAAAAGGATATGAATGATTTGGCAAATAATTATAGGGATAAATTACAGGAACTAGGAAATATAAGCATAGTTGTTAATAATCTTCATTTTATAAATCTGTTGGATGATCAGGCGATGAGAATGCTTTTCCCAGAGGAAATATATGATACAGATAACAAAAGGAACGAGGCCGTTAACTTTAAATTGGATAACCATATTGATGAAGTAAACAACGGTCTTGATAGAATAAAAGAAGGAATTAAAGAATTAAATGACAAAAAGACAATTCTAGATGAGAGATTTCTAATAAAGAGAAATTTGCAAGCGCTACCATTAATTATCAAAAAGAATAGAACATATAATATTTTTAATATAAATAAGCAAATCGATTACATGGCACTATGTTTTGCCAGAAATTATCTGCAATATAGAGATTTACGATTAATAAAGGGAGATAGTTTTAATGACAATTTGGATCGACGAAGCCTTGAACGTAAATATAAAAGAATAGGTGTAGTACGCGCCCAACTAGATGGTTTGGCTCGTAAATTGAGTGGATACGAGAGCAATGTTCTTTCACAAATAAATTCAATTCTGGCGAAACAAATGAACGAATATTTTGATTTATACCATGGAATTGAAGAAAGGAATACGTATATTGAGGATGAACCTCTGGTAACGTACACAGAATATCCTGGTGAAAATGAGCGAACAATAGAGATTATTCCTTTACCAGCATATACCAATAACCTAGAGCTTAATAATATTTCTAATAACGTGTCGTATGGCCAAAATAGTAATGTAACAGAAACAATTACAAATCAAACAAATAATAATTTGCAAACCCAAGATCAAGCAATCGATTGGTCTCGTAGTAACGCATTGAGACCTTCGAGCCATCAAACATGGTGCGGTTGCGGGCGCCGAGGATGACAGATACAACTGTCTTGCCTTCCTTGGCTGCTACTGCAACCAGGCATTGGCCGGCGCGGTTGGCTGTGCCGGTCTTGCCGCCTATTACAGCAGGGTTGTAATATGGTGTAGCAGGATCCAAAAGGCTGTCGGTATTTTTAAATGTACGTGCAACAGGGCAAAGGTTTGTTGCAGGTATTGAGCCCTCAGTCAATCCGAAAAACTGGTTAAACAAAGGATGCTGCATGGCATTTGCAGTAATCACATAGAGGCTTGATGCGTTGGTGTACATCTTTTCATCTGGATATCCTGATGGATTGGTAAAGTTGGTCTTAACGCATCCAAGCTGAGCTGCTTTTTGGTTCATGAGATTTACAAAGTTTGAAACGCTGCCGGCTACGGCTTCTGCAAGCACGTTGCATGCTGCACAATCAGAGCTAACCATCATGGCAGACATAAGCTGCTCAACGTTTAACACTTCGCCCACCTGAAGTCTTTGCTCCAAGTGGCTTGCATCCGATGGAATAGAAGCAAGAGCTGTTTCGGATACGGCAACAGGAGTATCCAAGCTGATTTGTCCAGCTTCGATTGCCTCAACTACGAGAAGTGCTGTCATAATCTTGGTTGTGCTGGCTGGCTCAAGCTTGGCATCGGCTCCCTGAGCGTAGATGACCTTGCCAGTGGCAGGGTTCACAACCAAAGCCCCAGCCGCATCAAAGGATGTAAGTCTGTAGGCGGTTGAGTTTGGAATAGTTGATAAAGCTTGTTGAGAAATGTATCTAGTCTGGCCATCAATAGTTACTTGCCAGAAGTTGTTGCTAGTTCTTCCTGTCACTTCTACTGGTGTATTTACAGGAAGTGTATTGATATATGTAGCAGGGTCAGCGTCAGAGAAAACTTCGGCGCCATCGCCTGCAAGAAGTACGCCAGATTCAGGTGTAACAGTATAAATCGCTGCAGCTTTAGCTTCAATGGCGGTAGATAATGGGCCAAATGAAATAAATGCTGCAGTAAAAAGTGTGATTGCGCATTTAATTAATCTCTTTTTTCTAGTATAAAACTTCAAAATAGTGTACCTCCGAATTTTGCACTATAAAAACTCCATAAATAGTTTAACAGACTGAACCCTATTTTTTGAAGGGAAAAATTAATTGTTAATGGATTCTTAATAATATGTCCAAGAAAAAGTTCACAAATTTTCTGTTGACAAATTAAATTCGATTGCGTACAATCTAATTATAAAATTAATTGCGCACAATCTAATGTTAAATTTTTGGTTTATTTTCTTAAGGAGGAAAAGAAATGGGATTTTATGATTTATCAGTAGAAAAGACTAATGGTGAGCAGCTTGCCATGGCAGATTTAAAGGGCAAGGTAGTTCTTGTAGTAAACACAGCAACAGGCTGTGGCTTCACACCACAGTACAAGGATCTTGAAGCAATCTACGAGAAGTATCATAATCAGGGCTTGGAGATTATTGATGTACCTTGCAACCAGTTCGCAGGTCAGACACCAGGCGATGCAGAGGAGATTCACGAGTTTTGCCAGCTTCACTACAACACACAGTTTGAGCAGATGAAGAAGTCTGATGTAAATGGTGAGAATGCAATCGAGCTTTTCAAGTACCTCAAGTCACAGAAGGGATTTGAAGGCTTTGGCAAAGGCCCAGCAGCTCTAGCTATGGGTGTGATGCTAAAGAAGATTGATAAGGATTATAAGAATAACGCAGAAATCAAGTGGAACTTCACAAAGTTTGTGGTAGATCGTGAGGGTAACGTTGTTGCACGTATCGAGCCTACAACAAACATGAAGGAAGTTGAGAAGTGTGTAGCAGCTCTCATCTAGTATTGGGAATTATTCCAATTGACTTTTGATTCCCATTTTTTATAATGATTTATGCAGAAATACATTATTAAAAATGGGGATAGAGAGATGATAAATGCTGTTAAAAGATTTATAAATAACGAAATCGTTTTATGTGTAGCTTTTGTCTTGGCGGTTATTTCAAGCTTTTTTGTACCACCGGACAAAAGCTATTTGGGGTATATTGATTTTAGAACCTTAAGCATATTGCTGGCGTTGATGATTACGATGGCTGGCTTGCAGAGGCTATCAGTCTTTAGACAAATTGGTGAGCTTTTGGTTTCCAAAATGAGTTCTATTAGAGGCGTGGTCTTGGTGTTATTGGGGCTATGCTTCTTTTCAAGTATGTTCATTACAAATGATGTGGCACTCCTTACCTTTGTGCCATTTTCCATCGTGACTTTATCTATTTCCGGCCGAAAAGATTTGTTTATCAAGGTCATTGTACTAGAGACAATCGCAGCAAATCTTGGAAGTATGCTGACACCTCTTGGCAATCCGCAGAATCTTTATTTGTATTCATTAGCTGGAATGAGTCTAGGTGAATTCATCAAATTGATGCTTCCATATAGTCTGTTGTCTCTTGTGATGATTTTGCTTTGTGGCATTTTCTTTGTAAAAAAGGCACCGGTTACTCTATCAGAAAAGAATGTGTATGAGAGAAGCAAGAAGGACAAGCTGATGATAGGGATGTACCTGTTTACATTTATAGTATCGATTTTTGTAGTGGCTCATGTATTAGACTATAGAATTGGTCTTGTAATTGTGCTTGCGCTTGTACTTATCTTTGACAGGAGAGTACTTAGAAAGCCAGATTATTCGCTGCTTTTTACATTTATATTTTTATTTATCTTCATCGGAAATATTAAGCGCATACCAGCACTGAGTGATGCCATAGGACAGCTTTTATCCGTAAATGAAGTCATTGTTTCAATCATCCTAAGCCAGTTTATTAGCAATGTACCTGCCGCTATTCTTTGCTCTGGATTTACCAAAAATATTTCAAACCTCATTATCGGAACTAATTTGGGCGGTCTAGGAACCCTTATTGCATCAATGGCAAGCCTAATTTCATTTAAGCAGTACGGATACATTGATGGGGCCGATAAGAAGAAATACATCGGGGTGTTTACGGTGATGAATCTTGTGTTCCTAGGGATTATGCTTGTATTTTATATAGTCTTTCCTTTATAGATAAAAAATGTCAAATACTGACCTGTAAAATGTCAAAAATTTAATCACAACAATCCTTAAAAATGGTAGAATAGAATTCAATAATGGAACTAATATGTATTATTAGACTTATATTATTAGACGGGGTATGATTGTGGAATTATTAGGTTACATGGCCGATTGTTGGCCAAAGCTTCTGGCTGGGGGCTGGTTTGCCCTATTTAATATTATTTTAAAGTCTGCTTTTTCTGACAAGCAGAAGTATAAATTTGTGCGTTTCGTAGGCCTATTTTTGGTGTCTAGTGCATTTCTTTCAATCGTAGGAGAGTTCTATACTCATAGGTTCTATAGTTTTATCCTTGAAAATACTAATTTAAAAGATGAATATAGTTTTTTATTTATTTTTATAAATATTTTTGGCGATGGACTCATGGTCTTTTTAGGTAGTGTTTTCTACACCTATGTTAACGACATGAAAAATTATCTTGGAGCCACCTTATATTTGGAGTTCGTATGTATCGAGAGACTGTGCTTGGTACTTGCGGTCGATCCAGTTAGTTATCTAGTAATTATGCTGGTAGTGCAGTTTATTTTTTATTTGGCACAGCGAAAGTATCTGCCATACTTTTTCAATAATTCTCCAATAGATTGGAAGAGAATATACATATATTTAGTTGGCCTGTTTTTGGTGCTTGATTTGTTGTATGGTGCCTTTTATATTTTCCCGGAGCTGGCAACCAATTCTGTAGATATGAAAAATATATTCTGGCTTGATGTAATGGCTCTTATTAATACAGGATTTGCAGTTGGCTATCTAAAAATAAATATTGCAGCAGCCAAGGAAGAGGAAGAAAAGGACAGCTACTTTAAAAAGCTGCAAAGTAGCCAAGAGGATATAATCGCCTCTTTGGCTGAGATTTCTGAGGCCAAATCTGGCGAGACTGGTCAGCATGTCAGAAGAGTTGCGGAGTATAGTAGGATAGTGGCAGAAACACTTAATTTGTCCAAATATGAGGTTGCAACCATTCGCATTTCTGCTATGATGCATGACCTTGGAAAGCTGATGATTAGAAAAGAAGTTTTGGAAAAACCAGGACGACTTACACCTGAAGAGTTTGAAGAAATAAAAATGCACACCAAGTATGGTTGGGAGTTACTAGCAAATTCAGAAGGGGATATTATTGATATGGCAAGAGTGATTGCTCTGCAGCACCATGAGAGATGGGATGGCAAGGGCTACCCTGCCGGTCTAAAAGGAAATGAAATATCAATCTACGCTCAGATTGTGTCTGTCACAGATGTGTATGACGCTCTTACAAGCGTGCGTTCTTATAAGGCGGCATGGACGCCGGTGATTGCCCTTGGCGAGATTTTAAATCAGCGTGGCAAGCATTTTTCACCGGCAGTAGTAGACGCCTTTGTAATATGTTTTAACCAAATCGAAGAAATACGAGTGGCATATTCGGATATTGATTCTAAAGAGATAATGGGATTGGACAAGAAAAATAAAAAGCTACTCAGCTCCTAAGATTTTCTTGGCATTTGCTATGCGCTCCGCCGTAGGAGATTCTACTCCATCAAGGCGGTAAGGGATGCCCATATCCTTGTACTTTGCAATGCCTAAAGTGTGATATGGCAACACTTCAACACGCTCAACAGTCTTGAGAGAGTCGATAAATTCACGAGTACGCTTTAGGTACTCGTCATTGTCGCTTCCGCCGGGTACAAGTACGTGGCGAATCCACATTTTTACACCCATATCAGACATTTCACGTGCCATCTGAAGAATGTTTTCATTGTCGACACCCGTGAGCTCTTTGTGAGCCTGTGGGTCGATATTTTTAATGTCAAAAAGTACAGTGTCTGTGAGGCTCATAAGCTCTTTCCACTTGCTGTAGAATGGCTCTTCATGAGTAAATGGTTGGCCGGCAGTATCAATGCAGGTGTTGATGCCCATGGCCTTGGCCTTCTTAAATAAATCCAAAACAAAATCAATCTGAAGCAAAGGTTCACCGCCGCTGACGGTAATGCCACCTTCATTCTTCCAATAAGGCTTGAATCTAAGAGCCTTTTTCAAAAGCTCATCTGCAGTATATTCCTCACCGCAGCCTTCAGCCCAGGTATCAGGATTGTGACAGAATGCACATCTCATCTTGCATCCATTTAAGAAAATCAAGTATCTAACTCCAGGCCCATCCACAGCCCCGAAGCTTTCTAATTTATTTACATATCCGATTACATCACTCATAAATTACCTCATAAATACAATGCTATATTCCCCCTAGCAGCCAGATGGAGGGATATTTTAGTTCTTTCAACTAAGCTCTTTAATCCCTTAGAACTATGATTTTTATCTAGAACCATACCATATAAATCCTTGGAGGGGTATAGAAAGAATAAAGCCAAGAGATATATCTAACTGCATTAGCAGACCTTAGAGCGCCGTCCCTACTTGGCAGACATATTTATATGACTGCCTATGTAGGGCAACGAGCGCGGCCAGAGCGAAAGCGTGTCTGCTAAGCAGTGGATATATTTCTTGGCTGTAGGTTACTTGTTACCTAAAAAATCTTAAAGAGCCTCGTGGCAAGTACGAGAAATTACATCCATCTGCTGCTCCTTAGTTAAGTCGATGAACTTAACTGCGTAGCCAGATACACGGATTGTAAAGTTAGCGTACTCAGGCTTCTCTGGATGCTCCATAGCATCGATAAGCTTTTCTTTACCAAATACGTTTACGTTAAGGTGATGAGCACCCTGATCGAAGTAACCATCAAGAACGTTAACAAGGTTGTTTGTACGCTCCTCATCAGTGTGTCCAAGAGCACCTGGGTTGATTGTCTGTGTATTTGAAATACCATCAAGAGCCTCTTCATAAGGAAGCTTAGCAACAGAGTTGAGGGAAGCGATAAGACCGTTAACCTCAGCACCGTATGATGGGTTAGCACCTGGTGAAAGTGGCTCACCAGCTGGACGTCCATCTGGAAGAGCACCAGTAGCCTTACCATAAACTACGTTAGAAGTAATTGTAAGGATTGATGTTGTAGGCTCTGAATCTCTGTATGTATGGATGTGACGAAGTTTTTCCATAAATGTACGAAGAAGCCAGATTGCGATTTCATCAGCTCTGTCATCATCGTTACCGTAACGAGGGAAGTCACCTTCGATTTCGAAATCCTTTGTGATTCCGTTCTCATCTCTAATAGCCTTAACCTTTGCATACTTGATAGCTGAAAGTGAATCTACACAGTGTGAGAATCCAGCGATACCTGTAGCAAATGAACGGCGTACATGTGTATCGATAAGAGCCATCTGGCATGCCTCATAGTAGTACTTGTCGTGCATGTAGTGAATCATGTTAAGAGTACCAACATAGAGGTGTGCAAGCCAATCCATCATCTGGTCGAACTTCTGCATAACCTCATCGTAGTCAAGGTACTCAGCTGTGATAGCCTTGTACTCAGGACCCACCTGGTCGCCTGACTTCTCATCAACACCACCGTTGATAGCGTAAAGTAAGCACTTAGCAAGGTTTGCTCTAGCACCGAAGAACTGAAGCTCCTTACCTGTCTCTGTAGCAGATACACAGCAGCAGATTGAGTAATCATCGCCCCATGTAACACGCATTACATCATCGTTCTCGTACTGGATAGAAGATGTAGTAACAGAAATCTTTGAAGCGTACTTCTTGAAGTTCTCAGGAAGACGGCTTGAATACATAACTGTAAGGTTTGGCTCTGGTGAAGGACCCATGTTTTCAAGTGTGTGAAGGAATCTGTAGCAAGTCTTTGTAACTTGGTGACGACCATCAAGACCGATACCACCAACTTCAAGTGTTGCCCAAACTGGGTCACCAGAGAAGAGCTGGTTGTAAGACTCGATACGAGCAAACTTAACCATACGGCACTTCATAGTGAAGTGGTCTATGATTTCCTGTGCCTCTGCCTCTGTGATGATTCCCTTTGCAAGGTCACGTGTAAAGTAGATATCAAGGAATGTAGATACACGACCTACAGACATAGCAGCACCGTTCTGAGTCTTGATAGCTGCAAGATATCCGAAGTATAACCACTGAGCAGCCTCTTTAGCTGTTCCAGCTGGTTTAGAAATGTCTATGCCATAGATAGCAGCCATTTCCTTCATGCCCTTAAGAGCATTAATCTGGTCTGTGATTTCCTCACGAAGCTGGAAGTCGTAGCGACGCATACCCTGACGAGCTGTTGCTGCGAAATCTGCCTGCTTCTTTTCGATGAGGTAGTCGATACCGTAAAGAGCTACACGACGGTAGTCACCTACGATACGTCCACGACCGTATGTATCAGGAAGACCTGTAAGAATCTTGTTGTGACGAGCCTTCTTCATCTCTGGTGTGTAGATGTCGAATACGCCCTGGTTGTGTGTCTTGTGATATTTAGTAAAAATCTCATGAAGCTTCTCGCTTGGCTCATAGCCATACATCTTGCATGACTGCTCAGCCATTGTGATACCACCGAATGGCATGAAAGCTCTCTTAAGAGGCTTGTCTGTCTGAAGACCAACAATCTGCTCTAAATCCTTTGTCTCCTCAGCGATGTAGCCTGGTCCATAAGATGTAAGTGAAGAAACAATTTCTGTCTCCATATCAAGTACGCCACCTTTAGCACGCTCAGCTGCCTGAAGCTCCTGAAGCTTGCCCCAAAGAGTGTTAGTAGCCTCTGTAGGGTCTGCTAAGAATGACTCGTCTCCATCGTATGGAGTGTAATTCTTTTGGATGAAATCGCGAACGTCGATGTTGTCTCTCCAAACACGACCTTCAAATCCATCCCACTGTGCGAAATCGTGATTTGCCATTATATTACCGTCCCTTCTTATTAAAAAAAATAAATAATACACAAGCCAATTGGGGTTGGTTAGGTACACCTAACGCTGGCTCAAAGATAATATACCACAGACTTGATAGATTTTTAACAATGTATTCATTTAAATACATTATTATTGTGTATTTCTATAAGAACATTCGGTAATCAATTTATTTATTCAAACAAATCCTTCGCATCTTCGCTATTAACATCTAAGCAACCAACGGAATTACCGTCTTTATCTTCAAATCCAATCCAGCCGTTTTCGTCATAGTAGCTTGGATATATTTTGTCACCTGCTTTAAGCTGCTTTGGCTCTTCGCCAGACTCATCCATACTTAGTTTGGTGTCAGCCTTTAAAGTGAAAGGCTTTGCATCAATAATAGTCTGAGCCTTATTCATTCCAGCTTCTGGCTCAAAATCAGAGCTTTCATCGCCGGTAAAATAATAAGCATCAGCAACCTCTAAAGTTTCAAAGCATTCTACCTCTTTTTTCAAATATAAATATCCGTCAGTGATTTCGTGTACAAGCTCACCGGAAAATTCCTGTACCTTTTCAAGTGAAGAGTCCTCCACCTTAAATACAGAAGTTGAACGCTTGCCTGCATCACCTTCTATTGATACGAAAACATAGTTGCTGTCCGCTTTATGAGCAAAATAATAGGTGACATCCATGGTCATAAAGGTTATAAAATCATCCTCTGTAAATAGGCTTGATGTCTGGTCGTTGATTTTTACATCGTAAACATCATAACCATAAGAGCTTGTGTCCTTTTCATTTAACACAAGTGAGAGTTCATCATCCTGGCCATCCTTATCTATATCTGCTTTCTCAACCTTGTCCGTAGTTAATTCCATAGTAAAGAAGTCTCCCTCTTGAGACTGTAAATCAGAATCATCCTCAGAGTCAGGGGTTTCTACGGTATCATCCTGTGGTGTTTCAATTTCGGCAGAGGGTTGTTCATCCTCTGGGATTTGGTTGGTTCCGCAAGCAGAAAGTAGTGACATAGCAAGTGTAAGTGTTATTGTCTGTAAAAATTTTCTTTTCATCATTATCCTCCTTGTGCCAGTTAAAAAATTACTGGACTTAAACTGTGCATTAACAGTGATAGTAAAAGTTGATTCTCCGATAGCCATTACTCAAGGTGCTCAAGCTTATAAGTTGAATCCTCCACACGGACTACCGCATATCCGGCCTCGTTCTTCTCATAATCTGAGTCCTTAGAAGCCTCCTCCTGTGTGAGACTATAGTCGACTTCCTTGCCTTCCAGGTATGCATCAAGATCAAGAGAGTATCGATTGTAGTAAATCTTAAGCTTGTTGTCACCCAAATCCTCCACCTTTGAGATAAGTGAAAATCCTGTATAGGCTTCACCGTCTCCACCTGGTACGTAGAGATAGCCATCCTCGTAGAAGAAGCTGTGAAGCTCTTTTACTCCGGTTAGTTCCTTATCCGTAAATGTAAATCCCAAATATTTATCAGTAATGAAGTTTAGATTATCAAGACTGATTCTGGTTTCAAAGAAGTCGTACTTTTCGTCCTGCAATTGGTGGTATTCAATAAATTCATATTTGTTGATAATGGACCAGGTGTAACTCCACCACAATATGGCGTGTAAATCCCGGTTATCCTTATCGTATTTAGTTAAGCCTGCTTCAGAAAAATTGCTCAAAAAGATATTCATTCTTTTGCGAGTATTAGCATCCACTGAAATTTCTTTGCCAGAAGGCTCAGTATAGGTGCTAGAAGACTCCTCGCTTACAGAATCCGCTGTCTCTGTTGTTGATGTGTCCTGAGAAATTGTCGTTGAATCGGCATTTTCCAATTCTTCATTGGTAGCATCACTTTCAATAACTTCAACGTCTGGTGAAGCTGGTTCCTGTTTGTCAGTACAACCTAAAAGTGAAATCGCAAAAATTGAAACTGCCAACATTGGTATGAATCTTTTTTTCATAATTTTATCCTCCATTATTCTCACTATATAATGAGGATAGAATAGTTTTAAAGGAGTGTCAAATTATCACGCTTTTGGATATATTTTTATCAAGAGTTTGTGTTAGAATGTTAGAGACGATAAGAAAATGGAGATAATAAGTGAGCACGACTACAAAACAGACCACTAAGAAAAAAGGACCTAGTCAGACAGCACCAGCCGGATTCAAGGGAAAGAATCAGGCTTTTTTGGATGCAGAATATTTGAGCACCCGGTATAAAAAGAGCTCTATCGAGGATGTCATCTCGGTTGGAGTGGTAATTACTAACCCAGAGCACCAGGAGTTGGATAGATTCTACTCTACAGTTCAGCTTACCAGAGGGCACAAGCTTCCGCCTTTGATTGTGGAGCTTACGGGTCTTACCAACGAGGAGTTGGAGTTTGCCCCTACCTATGAGGAGGTCATGACAGAGCTTATTGCCCGTATCAAGAAATGGCAGGTTGGTAAAATCTGCGTTTGGGGCGGCGATAAAAATAGTTTTCAACGTGACTTCGAGGCGAGAAATCTCGAGAAGCCTTTAAAGAGAAGCGTTGCAAAGTTTATCAGCACCTTTGAGAACATTCAAAAGGAGGTAAGCCTTGATGTGACGGGGGGAATAGATGCCAATCTTTCTCTTGCAGATTTAAAGACTATCTGCGGTCTTGGCGGATATGTGGCCCACAATGCCTTAAACGATGCGGAGGATATGCTTGAGTGTATCCGTATCATAGAGACTGACCGCATGAAATACGACGGCGTTGAGGCGGCAGAGTACAAGCGGTTTAGAGGAGAATACGTCAAGAACCGAAGCTTTGGAGATGTCCTTGAGGATGAGGACCTTGTCATCGAGTCAAAGCTTGGTGAGGAGTTTTATGCCGAGCTAAAGAAGAGGGGATTTGAGGAAGATCCTAAGACCAAAGCCTTTATGGATGATTTGGGCTTCTTGCTTGGAAAGGGAAGCGTATACATGGGTACCTTCTCAGAAATGATCAGTGAACAAAATGATGCTTCAAATCAATCAAAGTGATGGTTTAGAATATTAAGAAAAGACCAGGGATTATTTCCCTGGTCTTGTTTTTTCTTTAAGTTCAAATATTAATGAAGAAACTGTATTGTCACTCTTGCTTAATTCAAAAGAAATATGAGTCTGGTCAAGGACTTCACCGCCCTTAAAGCCCAGGCTTTCATCATTGGAAGGGGTGACAGTAATGTTTCTTCCGTCAACGGCATATGTGCCGGTACCCTCTATAGTTTCAAGCTGTGCTACAAAGGCCTCTATAATTGATTCCTTTGACTCTTCATAGGACTCCTGGAAAAGCTTCTCCACATCAGCTGTGGATTCTAATCCGTAAAACTTGGCAAAGGACTCAGGATCTCCGCCGACGTAGGATTCATAGGATTTATCGATGTTAACATCCATAAGCTCTGCGATTGAAGCCTTGGTTGTTTCTGGATTCAACTCTATCTTGTAGGAGCCATCTTTCGTTAGCTCCAGATTAAACTCCACCTCTGTACCTGAAAGGAAATCGTAGCCTTCATTGGAAAGCTCAGCTCGTTCATCCTCTGAGCTGACAGCGCCAAATGATGTAAGAACGTTATATTTTCCTGAAATATCACGGGTGCAGCCTACAAACAATGCGGAAACAATAACCATTAATGCGAATAATACTGCAAACTTCTTTTTCATAAAAACACTCTCCTTCACGTAGAATCGATTAACAATCTACCATAAAGGAGAGTACATGTAAATACATTATTAAATTGTAGCAGGTATACTGTTAGCGGCTAACGTATACTGGCAAGCCATCCTTGTACTCAACGTCTGGGAGACCTATTACAAGTGGCTTTAAGTACATTACCATGTCGCTTGTGACACCGTTGTGCTCAGGATTAATCCAGCTCTGTGGAACCTCCTTTGCCTCGTTGGCAATGTCGTGAATCTTGGCATAGTCAAACTTGATTTCGTAAGGTGCGTTGCTGATACGCTTCATTGTAACCATTGCGCCAGTAACACCTTCCTCAGCGATGTTTACAGCCTTCTTGCCGATTTCCTCAGACTCGTTGATGTCAGTAAGAGAAGACATGTGAGCAGCTGCACGCTGTAAAACATTAACCTCGATTGAACGAACCTTGACGCCGAGCTTATCCTTAACAAGATACTCCAAAGTCTTGCCTGCACCAGAAAGCTGTGCGTGTCCAAAGTTGTCAAGATTACCTGTGGCAGCAGAGATATATTCCCCATTTTTATCCCTGATACCCTCAGAAACTGCTACAACAATGTTGTTCTTTACCTTGAGAAGATTGCTTAAGTCATTGATGAACTGCTCCTTATCAAAAGCAACCTCTGGAAGATAGATGAGATCTGGTCCATCGCAGCACTCCGTCTTAGCAAGAGAAGTAGCGGCGGTGAGCCATCCAGCGTCACGACCCATAACCTCGATTATGGTAACACTAGGATTGTTGTAAATCTGTGCATCAAATATAACTTCCATTGTTGATGTAGCAATGTACTTGGCTGCAGAACCAAAACCAGGTGTGTGGTCGGTAATGCAAAGATCGTTATCTACAGTCTTTGGAACACCTACGAACCTGATATCAGAGCCGATAGATGCCGCATAAGTAGAAAGCTTGTCCACAGTATCCATTGAGTCGTTTCCTCCGATATAGAAGAAAGCCTCGATTTGGTATTTGTCAAATTGTTCAAATAATGTATTATAAATGTTATCATTTGAATCAGGTGCAGGTAGCTTAAAGCGACAAGAACCAAGATACATTGCGGGAGTAGTTTTGAGACGCTTTAAGAAATGTGGATCGCTGCTGACAATGGCAGATAAGTCAATGATGTTATCATCGCGAATACCAAGAATACCGTTGATAGAACCATAGATTTTGTCATAACGAGAGCCTAATGTGCCCTCGATAACACCAGCGAGGCTGGCATTGATAGCCACGGTAGGGCCACCAGATTGTGCTACTATTACGTTACCCATTTTTTGTAAATCCTCCCGTATTTGGATTAATATATTACTAAGCAAGATTTTACCACAGGAGGTTGATTTTATGAACACACTTTTATATCAAATTGTTGATTATATTACAAAAATACATAATGACTTACTGACACTCAATGATGCTTACGAAGCCAACTTTACAGACAAGCAATTGCATTTTATTGTAATTGGCTGTGTTGGCATGGCTATGATTTTTGTTATACACCCAATTTTTAAGTTTTTGGCAAACAGCGGAGCAGTCCTTGCAATCAGCTGGATATACGTATTTACGTTGATTGTACTTATGACCTTTGCAATTGAAATTGGCCAGAAAATCACCCACACTGGTGTCATGGATTTTAATGATATCTTTTTTGGCGTCTGGGGTTTCCTTCTGATGTTTGCAATCTTTGCACTGATTAGATTTATCCTGAAAGGGATTGCGAAGCTTTTTAGAAGATAATTAAGAGTGTAGGTTTTGATAGTTAAAGTGAATATATAAAAGGGAAGTCCTCGCAGTTTTGGTGCTGCGAGGACTTTTTGTTGTATCTATTTTACTTACGTTTAGCCACCTTGATGTTGCCCTGTTGTGTAGTTTGGGTATTAGTGGCTATATTTTGTGGGTGTGAGTTAATATTTAAATGTAAATCATCTGGTGTTATATTTGCAGACTTAATTTTTGCAGGACCGCGGAAAATTCTAGCAGGAGCATCTTTGGTTACGCGTATACGTTTAGGTGGTTTTTTATTAGCATCATAAATATTCGTAGGTGCGGGTTGCACCTGCGGAGTAGTTTGAGTATTAGTAGCTGTATTTTGTAGATTTGTGTTAATACTTTTAGTAACATGATTATGAAGTCGTTCTGAAGCTGTACCAGGTCCAAGTGGAACTTGAATAACTCTAGAGGAATCTATACGTGTTACGGGTATATGTTTAGCTAGTTTCATATTTGCATTACTATTATTCGTAGGTGAGGATTGCACCCTCGAAGTACTTTGTGAGCCCATACCAGTTTCTGGTGCTTGCTCAGAAGTGTCACCATTCCCATAAAAATCACTAGGAATAGGAGCGAGTGGTGGCATATCTTTTGGCACCTTTTGCTTTTTGAAAAAGTTCTTTAATTTCTTGAAAATCTTTTTGGCACGATTCTTCTTTTTGCCATCATTTGTTCTTGCCATATCGTTTCCTCCTTAAATAAGATTTCCCCTCATTTATAATTCAATAAAAAATCTTATTTTTTTCCATTTTGAAACAAAAAAAGAACATATGGAAAAAAATGAAAATTTTTTTTGAATTATAAATAGCATGGAATAAGAACTAAATAGTGAATTGAGAAAAAAAGAAACCTAATTTTTAGTGAAAAGTTTAATGAAGGGGAATAGAAATATTAATTATTTGAGTAAAAATTTTATCTAAAGTAGGAGGTATAAGAAATGAGTGAACAAAATGGACAAATTATAATTAACGAACTAAGTAATGCAAAAAATGATGTGATGGAATTATTAGACTTCATTAATCATTTAGAAAAACAAAGCGATATAGATGTTTTAAAACCAGAGGAAAAAATTATTTTAAGAGAGGTTCTAGCTGAATATGGAACAGAAATGGAATTGACAATTGATAATGTGAATATATTTAAAAAGGAATTAAATGAAACATTGAAAATTTTGAATGATTATTCAAAAATCGAATCAATGGTTAATGATGAGGAAAACAAAAGTGAAGTCCAAGAAATAGAAGCTGAATTGCAAAATATATATATAATGCAACAAGATGAAAGGTTGCAATTGATTAAGGCGCGAGAGAGAGAAATAGAGCAGTTGAAAATAAAAAATGCTATATTGGCAATTCAAAAAAAATATAATGGAAAATTGAGGGAAATCGACAACACTTTAAAAAATAATATAGATGAACGCAAAAAATCGAAACTTTTAAAAGAGCGTGAAGAACTTAAAAAAACGTTGGATAAAATGCCTGTTTATTTAGATGAGGTAGATAATAACTTAAGACAAATGAAAGGGAAAAATACTGTTGATTACGACGTACGAAATAGAAGAAGTCAGAGTGATAATAGCAGTATTAATTCGGTCAACTCAAATGAAGATGTAAATTATAAGATTGGTGGTTATACAGAAGATAATGCTATGAACAGAATCACAATTAACGAACTAGTTGAAGGGAAAAATCATGTAAACGATGTACTAGAGTTTATAAATTATATTGAAAGTCAAGATGATATAGATAAATTAGATAAAGATCATAAAGAAATTTTGAGAGAAAATCTAGCGGAATATGGAAAACTAGATGGGGAAGAAATGGAATTAACAATCGATAATGTGAATATATTTAAAAAGGAATTAAATGAAACATTGAAAATTTTGAATGATTATTCAAAAATCGAATCAATTGTTAATGATGAGGAAAATAAAATTGAAGTCAAAGAAATAGAGGCTGAATTGCTAAAAGAGGGGCAAAATGATAGGAAGTATGAGAATGCAGAATGGCAAGGGGTAACAACAGACACGCTGCAAAATCAGCAAAAGCGAAAAGGAAAAGAGGTTGCTATTGATAGTGAAGAGGAAATAAGTAGATATTACGAAAAGAGCGAAGATGTCGCAGCGACTGAAGAAAAAATACAAGAGGTAAAAGCTAAAAGAAAATTAGATTCGTCAGCTTCTAATAGAGAACAAAACGTTAATAATGATGTGATTAAGCATTATACAGAAAATATTGATGAGGGCGGAAGTAATTTTAGAGTTGTAGCTACAGAGAATAATAACCCAACTGTAAACAATAATTTAAGTCAAGCACTATATGATAATAATGCGCGAAATGATACGGAAAAAGAATCATGGCGAAGAAAACTCTGGAGAAATATAAAAAAACCACTCAAGAGTAATCCACTCAATGCATGTTTTGGTAGATGTATGGGTAGAAAATAAATAATATATAATCCAAAAAGCTCCTAGCATAAAATGCTAGGGGCTTTTCTATGTTTATGGCAAGATTGTTTCTTTATTTTGGAAAAAAATGAAAAATTTTTTTGAATTATAAATGAGGGAGTTTAGAGACTAGAAAATGAACTGTAAACTTATAGTAAATATAGGAGGTACTCAAAATGACAGTAAATAATATTATGGATTATGTAAAGGCTAATATTACAAGTGAAAACAATAAGCAAATGGTAGAATCATTGTTGAATATTTATAGTATATATAGCTATGTATTAGAAAAATCAGATAACGAAGATCTACTAGAAGAAACGATGAAATTCGACATAGTAGATGATATCAAAAAGCTTAATAATTTAATGCCGTTGGAGAATACTGAAAGTGTAGACGAGGCCGAAAATTTAATAAAAAAAATTATGGAAAAGAATGATAGATTGATGGTAATGCAAAGAGAAAATAATATAGATAAGCATGTAAATAATGAAATAGAGAAAGAACAAAGCGCCATTTATTCATTGGATGAGTTCCTTTTGAACGCAAAACTTGAGGAAAGCCAAAGACGTGAACTCAATAATATGCGTGAAGAAATAGTGTTTCAAAGGGATACTGTGACAGCACTATGGGACTCAATTAAAAAAAATAATAGTGACAACGGGCAAAAATTGAAAGATATTAATGAGCCGTTGAAAGAAATGATGAACTTGGTAGATCAATTAAATGCGGCTGTAAATAATATAAAAAATGCGACACAAGATACCAACGGATTATCTAATAATAATGATGATATAGAATCAGAAGAAGAGAATTCATTTTTGACAGAATCATTTCTTGAGGAGCTTCATAATAATTTAGATTTTACTACTGATGATAATTTGCCTGAGGAAATATTTACTACTGATGATAATTTGCTTAGGGAAATAGAAATAGACGAAAGTATAATTCTAGAAGAATTGGAAAAAGAACAGAAAGCTAAAGCTATAGAAGAAAAACTATATAAGGTTCTGTCGCATGCTAAAGATAACATTAATAGAATTGATGATAAATCCGAATTAATGGCTGATATAGAGTTTTTAAAATATTTTGACAAATTTGATGGAAAAGTTATACAAGAGAATAATCTTATAGAATATGCGAACGAATTAGCAGATAAAGTTAATGCTGGAATAGATAAGCTATTATTAAAAGGGAGTAAGCAAGAGCAAGAAGAATCAGTTGGGGCGCAGGTTGCTGTGACAAGTAACAATCAAAACTTTAATGAATTGAAGGCAAATGAGATAAAGAATAATATAACCACTCATACATCAACCAGGGGGGCTACGGAATCTATAAAAGTTAATAATAACCAATTGAAAAATAGTGGGCCATTACAAAGCGTCACAATGATTTCTACAGTTGATGGCCTTCAGAAATCAACAAGTAGCACAACATATAGTAAATTCAAAAAAGCTTGGAGGAAGATTAATCCATTCAAGGCATTTAAAAAGTGCAGGGGTCTAAGTAAACATAAGACTGTATAGTTTTGCAACAATCCAAAAAGCTCTTAGCATAAAATGCTAAGAGCTTTTTGTTGTGAACACATATAAAAAGAAAGTTTAACTAGCTAAATCACATTCAACTGCAAACGGTTGTAGTCCCTCTCCTCTAAGAGTGAGAGCACCCTGCGGGCGCGGGAATACTGAGTGCGGTTGATGGATATGACACACATCTTGTTGGCTCCGTTGTAAGAGCCGCGTCTAAAGAATGGAATGCGACGCCAGCTTTTGGTGAAGGCAACTGACTGCTCTAGAAGCAAATCCGAAGTGCGATTGGAAACTACGCGATTAGTGGTCTTGCAAAGGACTACATCCTTGCCTACGTTCTTGGAAAGTTTAGGTTTTCTTCTCATAACAATACCTCTTAAAACATCTAAAACTTCTACTACTAATTCAAATGAATTTCTATCTTTTTCCCCAATGACTCTGCAACCTTAACCAAAAAATCTAGTGAAGGATTGTACCTGCCGCTCTCCATACGAGAGATGTTGGACTTTTGCGTGCCGCAAATATCGGCAAGCTTTGACTGAGTCATGTTAAGGGAGTGGCGTGTGTCACGAAGCTCCTTGGCGATGGAATGTCTAGCCTGCAAAGCCTGGGGCGTGACAACTCCATCTGAATAACGATTCTTCATGGCTACACCTCATGCAGTTTTTATGATATTAGGTTATCATATATGATAACAAAATGCAAGGACCGATGCAAGAACCAAATGATTTTCGTGGTGTTTTTAGGGTTGCGGCGGCAAAACCAATGCTTTTTTTAAGGTGTGGAATGTACTATAATCTTTGTTAGGTATGTAAAAAGGGAGCGAGTCAAAGCACTAAATTTTAATCGCACAAACTTAGACTTGGAGGTGTTTATATATGGTTTCTAAACAGCAGAAATTTAGAACAGTTATATTAGTATTAATTCTTGCGGCAGCCATCGTTGGTGGTGTGTTTGCAATCAGTTATTATAAGGGCGGAGTCACATTGCCATGGGAGCTTTCTACTGGCACAAAAGAGGCTGAGCAGGTTCAGGAAGAGCCGGAGAAGCCACATGAGCTGGTGGTTAGAGTTGAGGAGGCAAAGCCTGAAACTACCGATGAGGATCCAAAGCCAGAGCAAGAGGCAGCACCTACAGTATCTAAGTTGGACTATTACGGCCCACTTGCTGTTTATGATTCTTCACTTGTGGATTCCAAGGGCAATCCAGCTCAGCTTACTGGTGTTAGTTCTCACGGCCTTAGCTGGTTCCCAGAGTTTATCACTGCTGATTCAATCAAGTCACTTAGAGAAAACTGGGGTATCAACGTTATCAGACTTGCAATGTACACCAGTGATTTCAACGGATATTGTGTCAGTGGAACTGACAATCAGCAGGTTTTAAAGGACAAGATTGACGAGGCAGTCAAGGCCGCTACAGACAACCAGATGTATGTCATCATCGATTGGCACACACTAAACGACAACAATCCAAACACATACAAGAGCGAGGCTATTCAGTTCTTTGGTGAGATGGTTCGTAAATATCAGGACAACGAAAATGTCATCTACGAGATTTGCAACGAGCCAAACGGTGACACCACATGGGCAGACATCAAGGCATATGCAAACGAGGTTATCCCTGTAATTAGAAATGTGGATAGGGATGCCATTATTCTTGTGGGTACACCAAGCTGGTCAAGCGACCTTGCTTCAGTGGCAGCAGATCCACTTACCTTTGAAAATATAATGTACACCTATCATTTCTATGCAGCCAGCCACAAGACAGTGGAAAGGGACAAGCTTGTAGAGGCACTTGATGCAGGACTGCCTGTATTTATTTCTGAGTATGGCTATGTTGCAGCAGATGGAAATGGCAGCGTAGATACTGAGGAGGCAACCAAGTGGAATGATGTCATTAGGGCTTACAACCTTTCTTCTTGCATCTGGAACCTTTCAAACAAGGATGAGGGCTCTGCATTGATTAGTGCAGGCAGTGATGCCAAGGTTGATTTCACCTATGATGATTTGTCTGAGCAGGGCAAGTTCTTCTATGACAAGCTTGTGGCTGACAAGGAGTACAAGGCTTCAAACGCAGATAAGTCCGATGATTCTAGCGCAGATAAAAATGATAAAGAAGATTCTAAGGACAAGAGTTCTAAGGATAGGGATTCCAAGGATAAGGATTCAAATAGAGATTCCAAAAACAAGGATTCTAAAGAAAAGGATGCTTCAAGAAGAAGCAACTAATATGTAACGTGGAGATTTGAGAAAATGACAACTAACGAGAAAATTGCCAAGCTTAGAGAGCTTATGAATGAGCGCGGGATAGATATGTATCTCATTCCTACAGACGATTTTCATTCTTCAGAATATGTGGGCGAGCACTTCAAGGCCCGCAGCTTTATAACAGGCTTTACAGGCTCTGCAGGCACTGCAATCATCACTCAAAAGGAGGTCCACCTCTGGGCTGATGGCCGCTATTTTGTTCAGGCGGCAAAGCAGATTGCAGATTCAGAAATTATCTTGGAGCGCATGGGAGAGCCAGGGGTTCCTGAGGTAAGCGAGTTTATTGATAGTCACTTTTTAGATGGAGGTTGTCTTGGGTTTGATGGCCGCTGCGTTTCAGCTAAAAATGCGGCAAAATATTTTGATATAGCAACCGAACGAGGCGGAGAGCTCTATACCACAGAGGATTTGGTGGACATGATTTGGGAGGACAGACCAGCTCTGCCACAGGCCACTACATGGGTCCTTGAGGATGAATACTCAGGGGAGAGCATGCACGCCAAGATTTACCGCATACGTGAAAAGATGAAAAAGAAAAAGGCTGACGCACATTTGATTTCTAGCCTTTATGACATTGCATATATTCTTAATATTAGAGGTAATGATATTGAAAATGTGCCGGTTTTCCTTTCATTTTTATTTATCACAGATGATAGTGTGATTCTTTTTACAGACACCACCAACTGGCCAGAAGAGGTGATGAGCTATCTTAACGAAAACAGCATAAAGCTTTACCCTTACAACATGGTTTACCACTATATGCAAAGTGCAGACGTGGCAGATCGCAGAGTACTTCTTGATACTAGCGTTATAAATTACAATCTGGTAAAGGCCCTTAAGAGCTCAGCCAAGATTGTTGATGGAAAGAATCCATCGGAGCTTATGCGCGCAATCAAAAATGAGACAGAAATCAAAAATACCAGAATTGCTCACATTAAGGACGGTGTAGCCTGCACCAAGGCAATCAAGTATGTTAAGGAAAACATTGGCAAGATTCCAATGACCGAGATTACTGTTTCAGATTACTACGAAGCCAGAAGAAAGGAGCAGGAAAACTTCCTGGACCTTTCATTTGATACAATTTCAGCCTACGGACCAAATGCGGCAATGATGCACTATAGTGCCAAGCCAGGTTCTGAGGCAACCCTTAAACCGGAGGGATTCCTTCTTGTTGATTCAGGAGCCCACTTCCTGGAAGGTACCACAGATATCACACGTACCATTGCCCTGGGTCCACTTACTCAGCAGATGAAGGAATACTACACTGTCGTTTTGAGATGCCATCTTAGACTTATGGCGGCAAACTTCCCAAAGGGAGTTACTGGAGCCAATCTCGATGTGCTCTCAAGAGGTCCTGTCTGGGATATGGGGCTTGATTATCGCTGCGGCACAGGTCATGGCGTCGGTCACATTCTCAATGTTCACGAGGGACCAAACAGCTTTAGGTGGAGAGTGGAAAAGGGAGCAAATGCAGCAGAGCTGGTTCCCGGCATGATTACTACAGATGAACCGGGACTCTATATTGAGGACGGTTTTGGTATACGAATCGAGAATGAACTTCTTTGCGTAGCGGGCGAGACCACAGAGTATGGTGATTTCCGCCATTTCGAGGCAATCACTTACTGCCCAATTGATCTTGATCCGGTTATTCCAGAAATGCTCACAGAAGCAGAAAAGCAAACTCTCAACCAATATCACGCTATGGTTAGAGAAACATTAAAGCCTTACCTGACAGCCGAGGAGAATACTTGGCTTGAAAAGGAAACTAGAGAAATCTAGGCTTCCCCTAGGGGGGAAGGCAATAAATAAAAAGGAACAACACTATGAGCAAACTACTTTTAATGGATGGCCACAGCATCCTCAACAGAGCATTTTATGGCCTGCCAGATTTAACAAACTCAGCAGGAGAGCATACAGGAGCCATCTTTGGCTTTCTAAATATGATGTTTAAATTTATAGAGGATGAGCAGCCAGACAATTTTGCAGTTGCATTTGATGTTCATGCTCCAACCTTCAGACACAAGATGTTTGATGGCTACAAGGGCACAAGAAAGCCTATGGCGCCAGAGCTTAAAGAGCAGGTGCCACGCATCCAGGAGATGCTTAAGGCTATGGGCGTCCCTGTTATTACATTAGAGGGCTGGGAGGCAGACGATATTCTTGGCACACTCTCACGTATAGGGGAGGCTCAGGGAATGGATGTCACCATAGTTTCCGGCGACAGAGATTTATTGCAGCTTGCCACAGAAAAGGTAAAGATTTCTATTCCAAAGACCAAAAAGACCGGCACAGAAATCGAGCAGTATTTTGCAAAAGACGTATTTGAGCTTTATGGAGTTACTCCAAAGCAGTTTATAGATGTTAAGGCACTTATGGGAGATGCCAGCGACAATATTCCTGGTGTAGAGGGGATTGGTGAAAAGACTGCCTCTGCACTTATCGCGCAGTATGGCTCAATCGAAGAATGCTATGCACACGTAGAGGAATTAAAGCCACCTAGAGCATCAAAGAATCTGGCTGCCCAGTGGGATACAGCTGTGCTTTCAAAAGAGCTTGCCACAATCAATCTTGAGGCACCAATAGAGCTTGAAAAGGACAGTACCAAGCTTGGCAACCTATTTACCGAAGAGGCATATTTGCTTTGCAAACGCTATGAGCTTAAGAAGCTTTTGCCTAGATTTGAGCAGACTGACACAGCAAAGGTACAGGACAACACTTCCGAGTCCTTTAAACGTATATACGAATTGGCTGACGTTGAAAACTTCTTTGACAGCCTAAAAAAGACAGGCAAGGACTTTATCGGAGCCAGCATAATGGCAGATGATAATCTTGTTATAAAAGGTGTTGCACTTTCTTCCGGAGATGCAACCATTTACGTGGATACAGCGGGATTTATCACGGCAGACTATTTGGGGCACAAGCTTATTGATGTCAGCAAGGCAGGAGTTAAGCTTTGCTTCTGGAATCTCAAGGATGCAATGCATGTGCTTTACAATCTTATGAGCGACTCTGAAAAGCAGGCAGTTGCAGAAAAGGGAGGCAAGGCTGAGATTTTCCCTAACGCTGTTGACGTGGCGGTGGCTACATATCTGCTTAATCCAACCAAAAACGAATACACTGCAGACGATGTGGCAAATGAAATCCTGGGCATGATTATTCCTGCACAGGCAGATTTGTTTGGAAAGAAAAAGCTGGGAGACGCCCTTGAGGATGACAGCTTAATCCAGCAGGTTACCACCTACGCTTGCTATAATGCTTTTGTGGCACAGGCTGCATTTGGCAAGGTGATAGAAGAGGTAAAAGAAGCTGGAATGATTCGTATATACGAAGAAATAGAGATGCCTCTTGTGTACACTCTTTTTGATATGGAGATTCAGGGTATTGCCATGGATTCCAAGGAGTTACATGATTTTGGCCAGAAGCTTGCAATTCGTATAAGCGAATTAGAAAAAAGCATTTATAAACAGGCAGGCGAAGAGTTTAACATCAATTCGCCAAAGCAGCTTGGAGTTATTTTATTTGAAAAAATGGGTATTGAAGGTGGTAAGAAGACCAAGACCGGTTATTCCACCGCAGCAGAAGTCTTAGAGGAACTTTCTGCCACAAATCCTATAATATATGATATATTAGAGTACAGACAGTTAGCGAAGCTAAAGAGCACCTATGCAGATGGCCTTGCAGCCTGCGTTGACAGTGACGGCAGAGTTCGTTCCACATTCATGCAGACTGTTACAGCTACGGGGCGCATCAGCTCGACAGAGCCAAACCTACAAAACATTCCTATCAGAATGGAGCTTGGCCGCCAGATTCGCAAGGTGTTCTATCCAAAGGATGGCTGCATTTTTATTGATGCGGACTATTCACAGATAGAGCTTAGAGTGTTGGCCCATATGTCAGGGGACGAGAATCTTATCAATGCCTTCAAGGCGGGACAGGATATTCATCGTTCCACAGCATCCTTGGTTTTTAACACACCATTTGATGAGGTTACTGATTTGCAGCGACGTCGCGCAAAGGCAGTTAACTTTGGTATTGTTTACGGCATCAGTGCCTTTGGTCTTGCTAAGGATATAGGTGTTGGTCGTAAGGAAGCACAGGAGTATATAGACAACTATTTCCTTGCATATCCAAAGATGCATGAGTTTTTAGAGGGGCTTAAGGCATCAGCAAAGGAGACCGGCTACGCCACAACCATGTATGGCAGACGCAGACCTATACCGGAGCTTAACAATTCCAACTTTATGACAAGGCAGTTTGGCGAGCGAGTTGCCATGAATTCACCAATTCAGGGTACAGCGGCGGATATTATTAAGATTGCCATGGTCAATGTTCATGATAGACTTTTAAAAGAAGGCTTGAAGTCAAAGCTATTGTTGCAGGTTCATGATGAGCTTTTGATAGAGGCGTTGGAGACAGAACGCCAGCAGGTTGAGAAGGTAATAGCCGAAGAAATGGAGGGGGCAGCAACACTTGCAGTTTCCTTAGAAATTGATATGAATACTGGAAAGAATTGGGCTGAATCGCATTAGAAGCCAGGCGATAAAGCTAAGGATTTTTGGTATTGATATATAATTCTTGTTTTTAAAAGATATACAAGAACGAGGGGAGAAGGATTCTTGTTTTTTATCTATAAAACAGGAATCGTAGATTGTTAGTAGGGAAAAATTGAGTATTAGGAGGATAATTTAATCATGGAATTTCCAAGAAAACAAATCAAGGCTAACGCTAGAGCAGCCCTTAAAGGGTATTATTGGCCTTGTGTAGGCTACCCGCTTCTTGTAGGTTTAATTATTGGAGCAGTTGCAGGAGCTGCATCTTTTGCCGTTGCTGCAGTTACAGGGATTGGTTATGGTACAGGCTCTTTAGGTATGCTTACAGTCGGATTCATAATTGCTATCGCAATTGATTTAGCGATAACTTTTGTGTCTTTGGTGATTGCAGCAGGACAATGCCTATTCTTTTACAGAGCATATCGTGCAGAGCGTCCAGAGTTTGAAACATTCTTTGCAGGCTTCAAGAATGGTCAGGCATGGCACATCATTGGTGGGTTATTATTAATGTGCCTTAAGATTTTCCTTTGGAGCTTATTGCTATTCATTCCTGGAATAATCAAGTCTTATGAGTACAGCATGGTACCATACCTTTTGATTGATGAGCCAAACCTTACAGTTTCAGAGTGCTTTAAGGCGTCAAAGCAGATGACAACTGGTTATAAGGGTGGTTTGTTTGTATTAGACCTTTCATTTATTGGATGGATGCTTTTGGCTTCAATTACAATGTGTTTAGTAGGAATTTTTTATGCATTCCCATATTACACTCTTGCATCAGCAGGCGCTTATGATTTCTTAAAGACAACTCGTTTTGAGCAGTCATCTCAGGAGGCAGTAGCTGAGCAGGCGTAAGATTTAGAGGTTTTTATCACTATATGAAGTTTATAGGGATTACAGGGGGCATCGGAGCTGGAAAGAGCACGGTGCTCTCTTTGTTAAAGGATAATTTCAATTGTAAAGTTTTGCTGGCAGATGAGGTGGCAGCAGAGCTTATGACACCGGGGCATCAGTGTTTTGATGACGTGGTGGCTTTGTCGTGGCCAGAATCGATTTTGTCTAAGGAAGGCACAATCGACAGACCTCTTATGGCAAAGTTTATGTTTAACGACGATAGTTTGAGACAGCAGGTAAACAACATTGTACATCCCGCTGTAGAAAAAGAAGTACTAAATCAAGTGGCTGAGGAGAGGAAGAAACACAAGATAGAGTATTTTTTCTTTGAAGCTGCATTGCTCATAGAATGTGGATATGGTAAACTTGTGGATGAGATGTGGTACATTCATGCCAGTCCCAAGGTGCGCACTGAAAGGCTGATGGAGTCCCGAGGATACTCCAAGGAGCGCATCGAAAACACATTAAAAGCTCAGCGTTCAGACGAGAGCTTTAGAGCAAACAGCGATTGTGTTATTGATAATAGTGGCACTAAGGAGCAGACTCTTGCTCAACTTAGGGTCTTACTTAATAAAAGTTAACGTAGAGGGGATTGTTCTATGGAAAAGAAGGATATAGTATTTGGCTTGGATATCGGTACCAGAAATGTCATTGGTACAGTAGGATATCTTGATGGCGATGAGTTTCATGTAATCGCCCAGTGCTTAAAGGAGCATGACACCAGAGCAATGTTGGACGGTCAGATTCACGATATTGCCCGTGTTGGTGTTACCTGCGAGGACGTAAAGGTTGAATTAGAGCAGATGACAGGCCTTACTCTTACAGAGGTTTGTATAGCTGCTGCTGGTCGTGTTCTTCGTACAATAACTACACATGTAGATATGGAATACCCTGAGGAGACAGTGGTTACCGGAGAGGATTTGCATACCCTTGATATGATGGGTATTGAGCAGGCCGGCAAGGAAATCAAGGGTGACGAGGATAACAAGTACAAGTTTTTCTGTGTAGGTTATTCTACTGTCAAATATTATTTGAACGGCGATCCATTCACATCTCTAGAGGATCACAAGGCAGATGTGATTGGTGAGGATATAATCGTAACATTCCTTCCAGAGGATGTTGTAGATGGTCTTTATGCAGCAGTGGGCAAGGCTGGCCTTTCAGTTGCCAACCTTACATTGGAGCCTATAGCTGCTATCAATGTTGCCATTCCACAGAATTTTAGAATGCTTAACATTGCCCTTATTGATGTAGGCGCAGGCACATCGGATATCTGTGTTACAAGAGATGGCAGTATCATTGCTTACGGTATGATTCCTATGGCAGGCGACGAGCTTACAGAGGTACTTGTTCACGAGTATCTAGTTGATTTTGCTACAGCCGAGTCAATCAAGAGAGCCTCTACCGAGGGCGGCGAGATAACCTACGAGGATATCATGGGTATCAGTCACACAATCAATTCTGAGGATGTTTGGAAATTAACTACTCCAGTTATGCAAAAGATTGCAGCAGAGGTTGCATCTAAAATTAAAGAGTTAAATGGTGGCAAGTCTGTTTCTGCTGCCTTTGTAGTTGGTGGTGGCGGCAAGATTCATGGCTTTACAGACGCCCTTGCCAAGGATTTAAAGATTGTTCCAGAGCGTGTTGCCCTTCGTGGTGAGGAAGTAATGAAAAATATTGTCTTTGAGCAGGACGATATTGAAAAGGATTCACTCCTTGTTACACCTATTGGAATTTGCTTGAACTACTTTGAGACTAAGAACAACTTTATCATGATTCACTTTAATGGTGAGATGATGAAGCTTTACGATAATGGTCAGCTTACAATTGTGGACGCAGCTATGCAGGCAGGTTTTTCTGCAGAGCAGCTCTTCCCACGCCGTGGTCGCGAAATCAACTTTACAGTCAACGGCGTATCCCGCATGATTCGCGGTACCGAGGGCGAGTCAGCTGTTGTTACAATGAACGGCAAGCCTGTTGGTATCAACACTCCACTGGAGTTCAACTGTGAGATAGAGCTTACACCTTCAACTGTTGGTGCAGGCGGCAATGGCACAATCGCAGACCTTGCAGAGTTTACAACTGAGTATCTATACTTTACAGTTTGCGGACATCGCGTTAAGTGCCCTAAGTTTGTAGAGGTCAACGGTTCTATGGAGCCTCCATCATATTCTGTAAAGGAAGGTGACGTCATCGAGACTCGCCCATTCTATACAGTAGGCCAGTTGGCTGAGTTTATGGATGTTACTATAGACGAAAGATACGAGATATTAGTTAATAATCGTCCATCTTCAATGGACTCATTAGTATACGAGAACTTCGTAATCGACTGGACAACAACCAGTCCTACTGCCTATGCTAATCAGTATATGGTTGCAGACGGCGAGGGTTTGCCAGAGGATTACGAGCCAGCACCGGCTGAGCCGACCAACATCACCGATATCCGCACCAAGATGAAGGTTGAGACCGTTGACATGCCAATCAAAATCAACGGCAAGGAAATGGTGCTTTCAGGCAAAAAGGATTACATCTTTGTAGATGTTTACGACCTCATAAACTTCGACCCATCCGAGAGCAACGGACGACCACTTGTCATCAAAATCAATGGCCAAAAGTGTGGCTACGCCGCCGAACTCCACTCTAATGATGAAGTAGAAGTTTATTGGGAAAATGACATTTAAAATCGAGCAAAGCGAAGATTTTGAACATCAGGAGGCCGAAGGTCGACGACAAAATGAGATTATATAATAGTTAGGATTTAAAAGAATGGATTTTTTTAGTATTGCAAGTGGTAGCAGTGGAAATTGCATTTGTGTGGGTGACGATAGTACCCACGTAATGATTGACGCTGGTATTTCTGGAAAGCGTATAGAAGCTGGTATGAACAGATATGATTACACCACTTCTGATATGGCAGGACTACTTGTCACTCATGAGCATTCAGACCACGTGTCTGGCTTGGGAGTAATTTCTAGAAAGTATCACCTTCCAATCTATGCAACCGCTGGTACCATTAAGGCAATACGTTCTATGAAAAGCCTCGGGGCTATTGATGACACTCTTTTTCATGTCATAAGGCCAGACGAGGATTTCTCTATAGGTAGTCTTGAGATTCACCCATTTAGAATCAGCCATGATGCGGCAGAGCCAGTTGCATATCGTATTGAAAATACCAAGTCCAAGGTGGCAGTATGTACCGACTTGGGTTATTTTGATGATTATATTGTGGGCAATTTAAAGGGCTTAGATGCTATGCTTTTGGAGGCCAATCACGACATACATATGCTTGAGGTGGGCGCTTATCCTTATCCACTAAAGCAACGTATTTTAGGAGAGTTTGGACATTTATCCAACGAGGCCAGCGGCAAGCTCTTAAGTCAGGTGCTTCACGATGATATCAAGCATGTATTCTTGGGACATCTCAGCAAGGAAAACAACTACCCAGATCTTGCATACGAGACTGTCCGTCTCGAGGTTACTATGGATGAAAACACACCATATTCAGGTGGTGATTTCAACATCACAGTTGCATCTCGCAGCGACGTTTCAGAGCGAGTAGTTTTATAGAATTGCACTTAGATGGCTATAGTGTTAATAGTTTTCGCATAAAACCAAGAAATTTTGGACTATTTAAACAATACTATTTATACTCGTGTTGGTATAAAATTAAGAGAGCATTTTTACCCACAGAACTTATTTTAGGAGGAGTAGCAATCCAATGGAGAACAAAGTTATTATTACTGTAGTAGGCAAAGACACTGTAGGTATCATCGCACGTATTTGCACATATCTTGCAGATAATGGAGTGAATGTACTTGATATTTCACAGACTATCGTGCAGGGATTTTTCAATATGATGATGATTGTAGATATTACAAAGGCTTCTCGCAGCTTTGATGATGTCCAGAAGGATTTAGTTGTTTTAGGCGACGAAATCGGAGTACAGATTAAGGCTCAAAAGGAAGAAATCTTCCAGAAGATGCATAGACTATAAATAGGAGAATTGCATGGTAAACATAAATGAAGTAATCGAAACAAACAAGATGGTGGAGGAGCAGACTCTTGATGTCCGCACAATCACCATTGGTATTAGCCTTTTAGAATGCATCGATTCAGATTTGAAAAAGGTTAACGAAAATGTATATAATCGCATCACTACTGTAGCCAAGGATTTGGACAAGGTTGCAAAGGAAATCGAAAGAGACTACGGTATTCCAATTGTAAACCGTCGTATTTCTGTTACTCCAATTGCCCTTATCGGTGGTGCTGCATGCAAGAAGCCAGAAGATTTTGTCACACTTGCTCACACACTTGATAAGGCAGCTGAGGCTGTTGGCGCCAACCTTATCGGTGGTTACTCAGCACTTGTTTCAAAGGGAATGACTACAGCAGACGAGATGCTTATTCGTTCTATTCCACAGGCTCTTTGCGAGACTGAAAGAGTTTGTAGCTCAGTTAATTTGGCTTCAACTAAGACTGGTATCAACATGGATGCTGTTCGCCTTATGGGAGATATTCTTCTTCAGGTGGCAGACCGTTCAAAGGATAGAGATTCTGTAGATTGCATGAAGCTTGTTGTATTCTGCAAC
>JAEEGK010001961.1_pt1 | contig 51613 bp, 35 predicted proteins | sample 8958771 | NCBI WGS metagenome assembly JAEEGK01 (sample SAMN16246547, study PRJNA631951) | gut metagenome | biome: gut microbiome; feature: rumen; material: SC-attached | host: Bos | place: Iran: Karaj | collected 2018-10 | reverse complement strand
CTGTTGGTGATTATCCTATCTTGGTACGCGTTGGAACAATTACCAACCATAAGTTTACGGGCGTCAATGGAACGCTTACCGTAAGTGCTGCTCCGCTCACTGTCACTGCTCGTAGCTACACTATCCAACAGGGCGCTCCACTACCGCAGTTTGCTTACGATTGCTCGGGCTTCAAACTCGGTGAGACGGAGACAGTGATGACAAATAAACCAGTAGTCACCTGCAGTGCCACTGATAGCTCGACACCAGGCACTTACCCGATCACCATTAGCGGTGCTGTGGCTCCGAACTATAATATTAAATATGTGGCTGGTACTTTGATCATTCAGGAGGCTCCTCTTATCACAGTTCGAGCAACGAGTACTGCCAAGATTTATGGTAATGATGTACCAGAACTGAAGTATACCATCGAGGGTGGTACGCTCACAGGTACTCCAGAGTTGAAGTGTGAGGCTACGAAGGTATCTCCGATAGGCAATTATGAAATCGTAATCAGTAAGGGAACACTTCAGGATTATGCTAATATCCGTTTCGTTAATGGAACACTCACTGTGACGAAGGCTCCGCTCATCGTCAAGGCACGCAGCTATACTATCGTCCAAAGTGAGAATCTGCCTACTTTTGCCTATGACATCACTGGTTTTAAGCTGGACGAAACGGAAGCAGTGCTTACCACCAAGCCAACAGTCAGCTGTAATGTGCCTGAGGATAAGACGCCTGGTACCTATACAATTAACGTTAGCGGAGCAACGGCCGATAACTACGACATTACTCATCAGTCGGGTATGCTCACTATTAAACCCGATAATCCTATTATCGTTCACGCCACTAGCTTGACTAGAGCCTATGGCGATTCCAACCCCACTTTCACTTGGACTATCGAAGGAGGCATGCTGACAGGAACTCCCATTATTACTTGTGAGGCCACTCCGGAGTCGTTGCCGGGTGTTTATACCATTTCCATCAGTAAGGGAACGTTGGAGGATTATCCCAATCTGACTTTCATTAATGGTACGCTTACCGTGACTAAGGCACCGCTGACCATCACTGCTGGCGGACCTTACACAATGAAACAGACGGATCCTCGGCCTGAGTTTAAGCCCACCTTCGAAGGATTCAAACTTGGGCAGGATGAGACGGTGCTCACGAAGCAGCCCGAAATTACCACCAATGCTCCTGATGATAATACTCCTGGAGAATATATCGTCAGTGTCAGCGGTGCAGAATCTGACCTTTACTATTTCCTCTATAGGTCGGGCAAACTCATCATTACTGAAGCCGACGAGATAGTGATCATGGCCAACGATGCTGCGATGGTCTATGGCGACGAGGTGCCGCAGCTTTCCTATATTGTCAGTGGCGGTGAGATCGAGGGTGAGCCGATTCTGTCATGTGTTGTTACCAGCCAGTCTGATGCCGGCACCTACGACATCATCGTCGAGCAAGGCACAATCACTTATCCCAATATCCGTTTGGTCAATGCAACGATGACCGTCAGCAAAGCTCCGCTGACAGCTTCTGTTGGTGATTATACACGTGAGGAGGGAGAGGAGAATCCTGTCTTCGAGATCCTTTATGACGGTTTCCGCAATGGTGACACGCCCGATGTCTTTACTGTAGCTCCTGTGGCAACGACCACGGCTACTGCCGAGAGTGCTCCTGGTACCTATGACATCGTAGTTAGTGGTGGTGAGGCTCGAAACTATGACTTTACCTATGTCAATGGTCGTCTCACCGTTCAGATGCGTGATGGTATTCAGACTCTCGTCTTCGTACATCCTGTTGACATCTATACGGTTACGGGACGCAAGGTGCGCTCTCAAGCAACGACGACCAAGGGCCTCCCACGTGGTGTTTACATCATCGAGGGCCGCAAGATCGTCCTGAAGTAGACAGCTGGATGCTGATGCAGATGATAGAGGTGTGCCGTTTGGCGCACCTCTATCATGATGTTTGTACCCCCTCATTTCGGGCTAGTGGATGAAGATCGTAGGGTTGATGAACTAAAACAATTGTTCTACTTTTTCGGGTGGCCGACTAGCCCCCCTGGATCCATGTGCTTACTGCTATATCATGGCTGTAAAAAATGGTACGCAGCGGCCGCTGCCGATATTATCCCCGGCTGCTGCCGATATCAGCAGCGTCCGCTGCCGATGTTTTTCCCGCCCGCTGCGAATACGAGAGCTCCGTCCTTTCTCCCTGATAGCTCCGTTCTTTCTCCCTTTCAGCCCCGACCTTTTTCCCTAAGATGTACGTCCTACTGCGCCTCTACCCGTAAGGTATAGGTCACGTAGCACTGGCTCTATGAGCCTACTGCCATATCATAGCCTTAGAAAATGCGCTTGGTGATTCTGAGATTCAGTACGGGGAATACCTTGAACTTCTTTACGATGTCGACGTAGTCACCCACTTTGCCCCGGACATTCTCTACATCATTCACCAGGTCAGTCCCATCGTGGGTCACTATGCGCGGAGTTCCACCCCAAAACAAGGCTCCGCAGTCAAACGAGACCTGCCAGCTGGGATCTTTCTTCAGCAACCGGCCACCATAGCCGAAACCGAGGTATGGTTTGAAACGCTTCGCATATGCCCAAGCCCTCAGCATACTGTTATTGTCAGGCATCATGCGATAGGCATCGCCCTTATGATACTTGATGTCAGGGCCATGCTCCACACCGTCTTCGTCAACCCATGATGAGCCGTGATAGATAATATCGCCTTCTTCGTAGGCCTTATTGCCGATAAACTGGTCGTATTCAGCGACTACATCTTCATCATAATACACATCGTGTTTGTAGTCGGCCATCCGGATGTTCATGATACCGTACGACATGAACTTCTCCGCTACATCTTGGTTGTAGATGCTCATTTCTCCGTACTCCACGAAAGGCTCTCCTCTCACGGCTTTGTAGTAAAGGCTGTTGTAGATGTTCACGGCCATTGTCGAAGGCATGTCCTCAATCGAGTTCACGGCTTCCGCTACCTTGCTGTTGCCGGCGAAAACACCTGCTGTAAAGTGCCAATGTTTATTGTGGAAAGGCTTCACATCCACCAACAGCTTCCAGTTCCAGTACGTGGGCTTGCCTATCATGTCAACGACATTGTCCACCTTGTTGCCGGTGAAGTCCTCCAGAAGTCCAGCCAATCGCTCAAACTTTGACTGGCTAGTAGCGGGATCCTCACCCACCTGCACGCCAAAATGCATCGTATGCGAGAAGTGGGGCATCGCGGCATAACCGGCACGAAGTGAGAATACGTCGTTTAGAGGCATCGACAAGTCGAAGCCGATGCCCGTGGTGCCACTAGTCAAAGATATGTCGAGGTGCTGAAAGGCTTTCTGCTTGTAGGTGCTTGCCGGCAATATCTCCTCTTGCGCCCACGCCGTAGTGAGCAAGAGAAGTGCTGATACTAGCAGGAGTAGTCGTCGTTTCATGCTGCGTATGAGTGTCTTTATGGTCTGCAAAGGTATTAAATAAAGTTGAGACAGCCAAATGTTGATGTGGATTTTTGCGCTGTCGGGCTTTTTTTTCTTCTTCCTGCGAAAAAAACGCCGAAAAGTTTGGTCGTTTCGCGATTTTTTACTACCTTTGCACCCGCTTAACAAGGACATAGGTCGAAGCGGGCGTTTAGCTCAGTTGGTTTAGAGCATCTGCCTTACAAGCAGAGGGTCGGCGGTTCGAATCCGTCAACGCCCACATCTTCAAGATAAGGTTCAGTATGTTGCGGCTGTGCCGCAATTTTCATTTAACGAGCAACGAGCACTGCAAAAATATGGAATTATCAGCCCTGACAGCCGTTTCGCCTATTGACGGCCGCTACCGTGGAAAGACCGCTTCCCTCTCTCAGTTTTTCTCTGAGTATGCACTCATCCGCTACCGTGTACGGGTAGAGATTGAGTATTTCATCGCATTGTGCGAACTGCCTCTGCCTCAGCTGGCCACTTTCCCCCATGACATCTTTCCTCAGCTGCGCGACGTCTACCTGAATTTCTCTGAAGACGATGCCCGCCGTGTTAAGGATATTGAGGCTGTTACGAATCATGATGTTAAGGCTGTCGAATATTTCATCAAGGAGCGTTTCGACGACATCTTGGGCACGACGTGTGAAGCCAATGTAGACGCCTTCAAGAATTTCGTCCACTTCGGCCTTACTTCCCAGGACATCAACAACACCTCTGTGCCTCTGTCCATTAAAGAGGCACTCAATCAGGCATATATCCCCCTGCTTGAAGAGCTCATTGAGCAACTGAACGACTATGCTCAGGCTTGGCGCAATGTGCCCATGCTCGCACGCACCCATGGTCAGCCAGCCTCACCTACACGCCTTGGTAAGGAAATCATGGTCTTTGTCTACCGTTTGGAGGAACAGCTGCGTGCACTTCGCGATATTCCCGTGACTGCTAAGTTTGGAGGTGCTACGGGCAATTTCAACGCTCATCATGTGGCTTATCCGCAGTTTGACTGGCAGGCGTTTGCCAATGCTTTTGTTGACGAGAAGCTTGGATTGGAGCGTGAGCAGTACACCACGCAAATCTCGAACTACGACCAGCTCGCAGCACTCTTTGATGCCCTGCGTCGCATCAATACCATTATCATCGACCTCGACCGCGACTTTTGGATGTATATCTCCATGGACTACTTCAAACAGCGTATCAAGGCAGGCGAGGTAGGGTCTAGTGCCATGCCGCATAAAGTTAATCCTATCGACTACGAGAACAGCGAAGGCAACCTTGGCATCGCCAATGCCATCCTCGCCTTTCTGGCACAGAAGCTTCCTGTCAGCCGGCTGCAGCGTGACCTCACCGATTCAACGGTGCTTCGCAATGTAGGTGTGCCCATGGGACATGCGCTCATCGCTTTCCAGTCGACACTCAAAGGACTGCGCAAACTTATCCTCAATGAGGATAAGCTGCAGTGGGATCTCGACAATACTTGGCCTGTCGTCGCAGAGGCCATACAGACCATTCTCCGTCGTGAGGGATATCCTAACCCCTATGAGACGCTTAAGCAGCTCACACGTACCAATGAGATTATCACTCCCGCTGCTATCCAGCAGTTTGTTCAGACCCTTAATGTCAGCGATGACATCAAGGCCGAACTCTCACAAATCACCCCCCAAAACTACACAGGCATCTAAAAAATCCCCCAATTATTACACATTGAAAACCAGCCGCGAGGCCCAAAAACAACAAGCATTTATGGAAAACGAAAACGAAAAGACTCAGGATCAGCTCAATGAAGAGCAGAAGAACCCGACAAGCCATGAAGGCAAGACATTCAGACCAGTAGGACGTTCACCCCGTCCACGTATCAGCACCACAAGCCGCCCAGTAGGAGGATCCTACAACCGGCCGACCTTCAATCGCTACAACAGCGAGGATGAGGGCGGCTTCCGTCCAGAGGGCTTTGGCGCATCTTTGCAAGGCACGCCGTCGCAACGTCCTTATCGCCCGCGTACATCTTATAATAATGGAGGCGGCTATTCGCAGCCCCGTCAGCAGCAGGGTGGCTATCAGCCTCGCCAGCAACAGGGCGGCTATCAGCCCCGTTCCCGCTATAACCAGGACGCCGAAGGCCAGCAGGGTGGCTATCAGTCTCGTCCCCGCTATAATCAGCCAAGCGAAGGCTATCGTCCTCGCTACAATCAGGACACCGAAGGCCAGCAGGGCGGCTATCAGCCCCGTCCCCGTTACAGCCAGCCCCGCCAGCAGGGCGGCTATTCGCAGCAGCCCCGCCAGCAGTATGGTGCTCAGCGTCCTTATAGCAATGCCCGCGGAGGCTACAATAATCCTCGTGGTAATGGCTTTGAGCAGCCTCGTCCCCGTCGTCAGCGTACTGCCGACTACGATCCCAATGCCAAGTACTCGATGAAGAAGCGCATAGAGTATAAGGAGCAGAACTACGATCCCAACGAGCCAATTCGCCTTAACAAGTTCCTTGCTAACGCAGGTGTTTGCAGCCGTCGTGAAGCTGACGAGTTCATACAGGCAGGTGTCATCACCGTTAACGGACAGGTTGTCACAGAGCTTGGCACAAAGGTCCTGCGTACGGATGAGGTGCGATTCCACGATGATCCCGTCTCACTCGAGAAGAAGGTGTATGTTCTCTTGAACAAGCCCAAGGACTATGTCACCACCAGTGATGACCCGCAGCAGCGTAAGACTGTCATGGATCTTGTTAAGGATGCTTGCCCTGAGCGTATCTATCCCGTAGGACGACTCGACCGCAACACTACTGGTGTGCTTCTTCTTACTAATGATGGTGATCTCGCTTCAAAACTTACCCATCCGAAGTATCTCAAGAAGAAGATATACCATGTGTTCCTCGATCGTAACGTTACTGCCCATGACATCCAGCAGATTGCTGAAGGTGTTGTCCTTGAAGACGGCGAGGTGCGTGCCGACGACGTGCAGTATGCTTCGCCAACTGACAAGAAGCAGGTGGGCATCGAGATTCACTCCGGCAAGAATCGCATCGTGCGTCGTATCTTTGAGTCTCTTGGCTACAGGGTTATCAAGCTTGACCGCGTTCAGTTTGCAGGTCTCACCAAGAAGAACCTTCGTCGAGGCGACTGGCGTTACCTCACTGAGGAAGAGGTCGACCGCCTGCGCATGGGCTCTTACGAATAATAAAGCATAGAAAAATGGAAAGAACAAAAATCATCGATATTCTCGGTTGCACCGAATACGGACAGCCTGTCTGTGTCAAGGGATGGGTGCGCACCCATCGTAGCAGCAAGGCCGTCGACTTCATTGCCCTCAACGATGGCTCTACCATCAAGAGCGTACAAATCGTCGTTGATGCCGAAAACTGTCCCGTTAGTTGCGACCTTGTCGCAGCTCCCTCCCTCAAGGATGTCACCACTGGCGCATGTCTCTCTGTTGAGGGAACACTCGTAGAATCGCCAGCTCCCGGACAGCCTTCCGAGATACAGGCTAGTAGCATACACATCTACGGACTCTGCGACAATACCTATCCTATGCAGAAGAAGGGTCAGAGCTTCGAGGTCATGCGTAAGAACGCTCATCTGCGCCTGCGTACCAATACCTTCGGAGCTGTGATGCGTATTCGCCACAACATGGCGATGGCCATTCATACCTACTTCCATGAGCATGGATTCTTCTATTTCCATACGCCTCTGATTACTGCCAGCGATTGTGAAGGTGCCGGAAACATGTTCCAGGTCACTACGAAGAACCTCTACGATCTGAAGAAGGACGACGAGGGGAAGATTATCTACGACGATGACTTCTTTGGCGAGCAGACCAGCCTCACTGTTAGCGGACAGCTGGAAGGTGAACTCGGTGCCACTGCCTTGGGAGCTATCTATACCTTCGGTCCCACCTTCCGTGCTGAGAACAGTAACACTCCGCGTCACCTCGCTGAGTTCTGGATGATTGAGCCGGAAGTGGCCTTCCTCGATCAGGAAGGACTCATGGATCTCGAGGAAGACTTTATCAAGTATTGTGTACGATGGGCACTTGACAACTGCAAGGATGATCTCGAGTTCCTCAACAAGATGATCGACAAGACTCTCATCGAGCGACTCGAGGGATGTGTCAAGGCCGACTTCGTGCGGCTCACCTATACCGAGGGCATCAACATCCTTCAGCAGGCCATTCGCGACGGACGCAAGTTCGAGTTCCCCTGCCAATGGGGTGATGACCTCGCATCCGAGCATGAGCGCTATCTTGTAGAGGAGCACTTCCGTAAGCCCGTTATCATGACCGACTATCCTTCCTCTATCAAGGCTTTCTACATGAAGCAGAACACTGCAGCCGCTTCTCCTGAGTCTTCAGAGTGCAGCGTCGGCTATCGTGGGCAGCAGGCACCTGGTCCGACCATGCAGGGCACAGATGTGCTCTTCCCGCAGATTGGCGAGATCATCGGAGGCTCAGTCCGTGAGGAGAGTTACGACAAACTCATGGCAGAGATCAATCACCGCAACATGGAGACTGACAAACTGTGGTGGTATCTCGACACACGCCGTTATGGCTCCTGTCCACATGCAGGCTTCGGACTCGGCTTCGAACGCCTCATCCTCTTCGTCACTGGCATGCAGAACATCCGTGATGTCATACCCTTCCCGCGTACGCCCAAGAGTGCTGACTTCTAGAACACCGTACAGGGCGGCAGCCAACATCGCTGCTGCCCTTGTTAATGTAAAAAGGTCTGCGCGCGCGTACATTATATTATATAATGACACCTTCCCAAGGCTTAAATGCCCGCAAATCCCCTAAAAATCGTACTTTCACAACAGTAAAAACTAAAAAAATCCTCGAAAAATTTGCATAATTCAAAGAAAACCACTACCTTTGCAGGCAAAATTCATAAAAGAAAGGAGATCTATGGTAAGAAAAGCAAATCAGTACGCTGGTATCTACAGGTCGCAACACCCCATTAGCAAAGGGAATCCAATGCAAAATGGTGCGATTTCGCGCGTAAAACGGCATGAAAAGTCCTGCAAAAGCTAATTTTTTTACGTTTTTACAAAAAAATGTTCAAAAATATTTGCATGATTACAGATTTATGCCTATATTTGCAGCGAAATTGTAGCTACTCAGAAGAGATGCGCAGGAAAAAATGTGAATTGAAGTAAAGTAAAAGATGTTAAACAAATTTAGTTTTATTATTAATTTTAATTTTAATCGTATGAAAAAAAGATTAATTGGTTCACTGCTGTTTGGAGCACTCATCATGTCCTCCAGCAGCGTGTTCGTGTCTTGTGCTGACTACGATGACGACATCAACGCCAACAAGGCTGAGATCGTAGCCGCACAAAACGAGATTGCCAAGTTGTCATCGAGCCTCTCCGCTCTGGAGACCGAGCTGAAGACAACGAAGACAAATCTTGAGAGCCAGCTGACGGCATTGGAGAGTTCTTTCAAGACTCAGATTGCCGACGCTGAGGGACGGCTGAACAAAGCCATCGCTACCAAGGCCGACCAGACGACCGTTGACAACCTGATCAAGGAGGTCAACGACCTGAAGGCTGCCTACGAGGCCAACAAGGCCGCCGTGCAGGCTAAGCTCGATGCCATCGACAAGGACATCGCAGCAATCCAGGATCTTCTGGCTAAAAAGGCTGACCAGGCCGCTCTCGATGCAGCAATCCAGACCCTGACTGCTGCCATCAACGGCAAGGTCGACAAGGAGACCTACAACGAGGCCGTGGCCCGCATCTCCGCCCTGGAGACGCAGCTGGCCAGCCTGAAGGACCTCATCAACACGCTGCAGACCGAGAAGGCTGCCCTGACCGAGGTTCAGAACAAGATTGACCTGGTGAACAAGGACATCGAGGCCCTGAAGGAGGCTCTCAATGGCAAGGTTTCCCAGGAGGCTTTCAACTCGCTGAAGGCTACCGTCGACGGTCTGCAGACCACGCTGGCCAATGTGCAGGCTGCTTTCCAGGCTGCTCTTGCCACGAAGGCCGACCAGGCTACCGTCGATGCCCTGAAGGCTGACGTCCAGGCTAAGATTGACGAGCTGAACAACCAGCTGAAGAACTACGTCACCACCGAGACGTTCAACGCTGCCGTTTCACGTCTTGAGACTCTGATTGCCGCCCTTGAGAACAGTAAGGCTGACAAGACTGAGGTTGCCGCTCTGCAGGCTACCCTGCTCACCGTCCAGGCTGCTGTTGCCGACCTGCAGGCCAACAAGGCTGACAAGGAGGCTGTGAATGCAGCTCTGGAGTCTCTCCGTAAGGAGGTTGAGGCTCTCGTTGCCAGCAAGGCTGACAAGACCGAGATTGTCCGTCTGGACAACCTGATTGAGAAGCTCGAGGCTCTCGTTATCGCCAAGGAGGCTGCCATCTATAATGAGATGGACGTGCGCGAGGCTGCTATCCAGGCTCTCATCGCTGCTCTGGAGACCAACAAGGCTGACCGTACTGAGCTCGAGGCTGCCAAGACAAGTCTTGAGAATGCTCTGAAAGAGGCAGTTGACAAACTGAACGAGGATATCGCTACTAAGTATGCTGAGCTCAATGGCCGCATCGACAAGGCTTTTGAGGAGCTGGAAGGCATCCGTAAGGATATCGTTGGCATTCTTGCCGACCTGGCTGCTGCCACCGGTGAGATCGATCGCGTGGAGAAGAAGTTCGATAAGCTGATTCTTGACCTTCAGGAGGCAGACAAGACTCTCGACGGCAAGATTGCCGCTCTTGAGGGTATCGTCAATGGCCACATTGAGGCTTATGAGATTGCCAAGAAGGCTCTCGACCAGCAGGTTGCAGCTCTGCAGGCTTTCCAGAAGAGCATGGAAGAGACTGTTATCCCCGGCTTGAAGGAGGATCTGAAGAATGCAAGTGATGAGCTGAAGAAGAAGATCGAGGCCGAAGAGGCTACTCGCAAGGCTGCTATCACCGAGGTGATGAACGAAATTTCTGGTATCCAGAATGACATTGCCACGAAGTATGCCGAATTAAAGAAGATCCTCGCTGATAAGGAGGTTGAGGCAAAGGCACTTTATGATGGTCTCGACAAGCGCATCAAGGAGCTTGAGGGTCAGTTTGCTACGATTGATAAGAAGATTGCTGATGCTATCTCTGCTAATGTTGAGAACATTATGGTTTATGTCAGCAAGGTGCTGAAGAGCATCTCACTCGTTCCTCAGCTCTATATCGGTGGCATCGAGGCTATCGAGTTCAATTCATTGGCTTATGTTCCAGCTGTTAAGGGTACTTCTGGTAATCCCGCTATTAAGGGTCAGGGTTCTAATGCTACTCATATTAAGCGCAGTGGTACTGAAATTCGTGTTGACAATGGTACTGCTGAGGCTTACTATACACTGAGCCCTGCAAATGTCAAGCGTGAGACTATCGACGAGGATAATATCGTTTATAAGTCAGCTATCGCTGAGACCCGTGCAACTACTCCTTACTTAGGCACTGAGACTCCTGTGGAGTTCGCTGGTATCGCTGAGTGGGGTGTGAAGAACCAGCCTGGTCTGATTAAGGTTAACTTGAAGAAGACTATCAATGGTTCGCTGAATCTTAGCCAGGCGCCTGGTTATGTAGGTGAAGCTTATATTGTCAACTTGAACGTTCCTCGCAAGGCTCAGGAAGTTGCTGGCGTTACTGTTGATCCCGACGATGAGGCCATGATTACATCTGAGAACCACATGCTCGTTGAGAGAACCTTCACTCCGCGTATTGCACACAAGCATTGGGAAGGTGGTAAGCAACTGCTCTGGAAGGGCGGTCCTGACAAGGAATATCTGACTTGGTATGATCCGTTCGCAAATGTTGAGGTTAAGAATGGTTATAATGTGCATCACTTTACCGATTCTGCTACAATGTGGCGCCAGTATGTGGATGCTAGTGGTAGTAACGATAAGAACAAGCTGCACTTGGTTCTTGCAACAGTTAATTACAACGAGACTTTCGATGTGGCAAAGCATGTGACAGGATGCGATTTGGAGACTCCTATGGACGTTCAGGGATTTGCTGGTATCGACAATCCCGCTAGCGGCTATTATCTGGAAAATCATACTCAGGAGCATGAGATTACTCTTGCTAAGCTGAAGAGCTTCGGTCTGACATTCCGTTATGCCATTCCTACGACTCCTTATAATAGCCCAGAGGTGAACACTGTTGATCACTCGACTAACCAGCAGATTTTCGCTGAGATTGATGCTGTGACTGGTATCATGAGGTCGAAGGTGCCTGTAGGTTTGTCTGATAATCAGGGTTATGTTTATGACAACAAAGCTTGCGTAGGTAAGGAGCCTATCGTTCGCGTGATGTTGCTTGATACTGTCAATAATAAGCTTGTTGACGAACGTTACCTTAAGATTAAGTGGGTTGAGCCTACAAAGGGTACTATTGAGCTTGATCCTTATGAGACAACCACTAAGTTGATTCCTTGTGCTACAAACTTCTCTGGTGGTATTATCTGGCGTCACTTCATTTCTAAGGTTTACCGTGTAGTTGATAACTTCGGTATGTCTCAGAAGACTTTCGAGAGCGTCTATCCGCTCGATAAGGTTACCTATAGCGATGTGACAATGACTTGGGATGATGGTTCTAAGGCTTCTCATCTGAGCCTGCTCAGCCCTGCTGTTGCTCCTGGTAAGCCCGAGGCTGTCAATACAACGAACGAACAAGGTGACGCTCTGATCGCTGACTGGACACTTGAGCCACAGGAGATTGCTAATATCTATGCTCACCAGAGTAAGACCTTCAAGTGCACCATCCAGTTCAACTCTATTCTGCCGACTGAGTATCCGAACATTAAGTTCGAGTGGAGATGGACTATTACTCTGCCTACGTTCCCCGTGATTGTTGGTTACTACAACAATTATTGGCTCGATCCTAACGTGAATACTAAACACGATGTTATGGCTGTTCAGTACAACACTGCTATGTACAATGCCATTGCTAGTGATGTAGTTGTTCCTGGTAAGGATTATGGACTCGCAGCTCCTGCTGTAGGTATGCAGCTTTACGATAGAGCTAATAATGCTGTTGCTCCTGGAACTGACTATTGTGTATTCTACAATAACTTGATGAATGCATTCACTTACGATGTTGCTAAGAATAAGTGGCAGAATGACGAGAAGCCTAAGTATATCTTGAAGGACTTCATCGGTGAGTGCAGCACTTGGGATATGCAGTTCACTTATAAGGGTGTTGACTTCCTTGATAATAACAAGAACTATACACAGGCTGGTGGCTATCGTCCTGCTAGCAACACAAATAGTCCGTCACTTAACCGTATCGGTTGGAAGACTGCTGGTGCTTACAAACTTGAAACCACTGCTGGTAAACAAGCTCTTCAGATGGAATGGTGGGGTCTTGTCGATGAGAAAGGTCTTCCCGATCAGAATGACGGTGACCACAAGGCATGGGAAGAGAATATTTGGCCTGTCAAGTACAACCACGCTATCCTCTATGCTGACCACCACAATGAGGCTAACCAGAAGCTCCTGAACCCGCTGTCTCAGGACAACGAGGCTGACGGTTGGACACCTGTCCGCACTCACGATGTGAACAAGGCTGTGCACCTGGGCATCTGGGGTACCATCAACGACTGGAACATTGCTCATGTTAAGGATTACGACATCTATCTCGTTGAGCCTCTCCGTATCAATGCTACCTTCAACGGTGCATTCGAGGAAGGTTATGTCTCTGGTACTGCTATCCGCTGCGAGGATGCATTCGTAATGCGTGACTTCCGTGGCTACGATGTAGCACGTGGTGAGAATGGTACTACCGAGAAGACTAAGTATCGCAATGAGCTCTATGACTACTACGAGGTTGAGAATCCTGAGTGGCTGCTTGACCAGGTTGAGTACGGTATGAAGTATGCTAACGGTAACATTACTCCTGTCGATGCTGAGAAGGCTGTGAAGGAGCGCAAGGATGTTAGCTCATGGATGACTGCTAAGGATATCCAGAACCTGACCAATGGTAACATCGTTCTCTCTATCGAGAAGAAGACCTGGCTGGGTGTTGACTACCTGGTATTCAAGAACAATGGTGGTTCGAATGTCGAGACCGAGGTTTGGATTAGCATTCCTGTTGAGGCACGCTATGGCTTCGGTAAGGTTAAGGAGTACGGCATCGTGAAGCTCTACCCGAAGGGTAAAGTTGCTGCAGGTGTAACTATCCTGCCTTATCCCGGAAACAACTAATTTGTAGTTGAATTAGCTTTAATCTATAACGAGAGGAGTGCCCCGAGGCTGCTTGGGGCACTCTTTTTCAAAAAAGGAAATTTTCTCTGATGAAGATATCTTTTAAGTTCCTTTTGGGGTCTCTCCTAGTTGTTGCCACAGTAATCTCTTGTTCAAAAAAAACAGAGAAAGTCGACGCTGAGGATAGCAATTGGTATATTGATGATCGTCAGTCTACAACTATGCAACGTACGATGACTGATACGCTTGCTGTACTCTATAACACCAAGGAATATTTAAATTTCTTGAAGGCTAATGAGGTTGATAGTGCTTTAAATCGCCTTTATGTGCTAGAAGGTGATACTGTACTTCCTCTTTCACCAGAAGATAGGGAATTTGCTCGTAAGTCGGTAACGATGTTTCCAGTTCTCGATTACGAAATTGAGAGTGTGAAAATGTTTAGTGAACATAATACTGAAGTTCGTTATAACATTAAGTACTTTGAGCTAGGCGATGATAGCACTAAGAATAATAAATTGCAGTGTGTTCTGCAGGCTGTTCGAGTTGGATACTATTGGTATCTGACTCTTCCTAAGACAAATCGCCAGCCTGACCCAGGAAGATCCTTATATGAGTAATTTCAAACTTTAAATGTATAGATTATGAAAATGATGAAGACTCTTTTGGCTGGCATGCTGCTCACAGTGAGTGGCTCGGCTATGGCTCAGGCAACCTATACGGATGTCTTTGAGACACGCTATGAGTTCCAGAAGCACTGGTTCATGAATCTTGAGGCCGGTGCTCAGTATACTCGTGGTGAGGCAAAGTTCAGTAAGCTGATCTCTCCCAACTTCCAGCTGGGACTTGGTTATCAGTTCTCTCCTGTTATCGCTGCTCGTCTGCAGGGTAACCTCTATCAGTCGAAGGGCGGTTGGAACGGATATCAGGTAGCCAATGAGACTCCTTACACTCGTACCTACTCTTATTTCTATGCAGCTCCCGGTCTCGACCTGATGTTTAATCTGTCGAACCTGTTTGCTGGTTATAATCCTACTCGCATCTTCAACCTGTCGGCTCTCGTTGGCGGTGGTGCAAACTTCGCTTGGCACAATGGCGAGGTGAACCGTATCGCTATGGATATTGAGAACCACGGTCTGTCGAAGCAGCAGTTCCTTCTGGAGTACCTCTGGGATGGTTCTAAGGTTCGCCCCTTCGGCCGCTTCGGCCTTGAGGCTGCCTTCCGTCTTGGCAGCGATGTTGCTCTGACCATTGAGGGTAATGCCAATATCCTCTCTGACCACTACAACTCAAAGAAGGCTGGCAACCCTGACTGGTACTTCAATGCACTGGCAGGTCTGCGCATCAACCTTGGCAAGAGCTACAAGAAGTATGTGAAGGAGATTGTTCCCGTCAACCCATGGGGTGATGGTCCTGCTCGTACCGATACCGTTTACATCACAAAGACCCTGAAGGACACTGTTTATGTTGAGAAGCCCGAGGCTCTGCGCCGCGACATCTTCTTCACCATCAACAAGTGGGACATCCGTCCGTCTGAGCAGCAGAAGGTGGCTGACATCGCCAACTATCTGCAGCGTTATCCCAATGCAAAGGTTAGCCTCTGTGGCTATGCTGACGTGCAGACTGGTAACGACCGCATCAACGACAACCTGGGTGTGCAGCGTGTGAACGCCGTTAAGCAGGAGCTTATCTCTAAGTATGGCATTGCCGAGTATCGTATCTCGACAGATTCAAAGGGCGCTCGCGTACAACCGTTCTCTGTGAACGAACAGAACCGCGTCACTATTGCCATCGCTGAGTAAACTACTGATCAGTTTAACTCAAAAAGGGGATAGGATGTATTTATTTGAAAATAGACATTTCTTTCCCACATCTCTTAAGTCCTTCTTCTGTTATCAGAGGAAGGACTTTGTTAAAAATGAAATGGTAATGAAAAAAATAATGTTGTCTGTGTGCGCTCTGTTTATGATTGTGGCGTGCACAAATTCTCCAGCTCAAAAAGCTGAAGCTCTCATAAAAAGTAGTAAGACGATAGCTAAAGGAACCACTTATGAAGTGATACAAACTACTGTTGACAGTGCTTTTACTCCGCAAGATGATCCGGATTTCTTTAAGCAGATGGAAGAGGCTACGCAGATGAATGAAAGATATAATGCTTTGCAGAAAGAATTCTCTGAGTTGGAGGATTCCATCGCCAAAATCAGTAAGCTTCCTGAATTAAAGAAAGAATGCGAAGATCTTATCCAGAAGCAGAAAAATATCGATTGGGAGATTGGTCTGATTAAGGATAAAGGCCATGAGAAATATACTCAACTCATGGAGATCGCTGTCTCTGAACCTAGGTTCATCGGATTTAAGGCTATGCACACCTACAGGATTCATAACGAGGCAGGCAGTACGCTGCCGATAACAGAGTTCTATCTTTTGGATACCGAAATGACTCAGATTAAGTATTCTTGTGATAGCATCTATTATGCTGAAGCTCAGGAGGGTATTCATAATCTGGTAATTGCTAAAGCCATAAAGGATGACCGGGAAGGTAAATAGTAGGCCGTATTTCCAAATGTCTTAACGCAATAAGAGGATGTGCCAATTTGCGGCATACCCTCTTTTTTTATGGTTTGCCCAAAATAGTAGCGTTATTTGGGATGAACCAACTTTTCCCGCCGCAAATATTTGCATAATTCAGATTATTCTTGTATATTTGCAAGCAAAAATCTGAATAAAGATGAAAAGAGTATTTGCAACTATGATGATGGGCGTGGCAGTGATGGCTGTCATGGCACAGATGTCGGAACGGAAGTCGGTGCTGACTAGCGGAACTACCGCACGTGAGGAACTCAGCCAGAACCCTTGGCTGGCAGGGTCGAACTACCTTGATTATGACCGTCAGTTGCCAGATCTTAACTATACGCCAGCTCCTGAAGGCTACGTTCCTTTCTATATGTCCCACTATGGACGTCACGGCTCCCGCTGGCTTATCGGAGAGAACGACTATGAGCGCGTGATACGTCCTATGCGACTTGCCCGTAAAGAGGGAAAGCTGACGCGTGAGGGTCAGGAGACTCTGCGACGGCTTGAGCTATTCAATAAGACTACATACAAGCGCCTAGGTGACCTGACTACCGTCGGTGAGCGTCAGCATCATGGTATTGGCCGCCGTATGGCCGAGCATTTCCCTGAGATCTTCAAGAGTCCTGATGTGCCTATTGATGCCCGTTCTACTACGGTGAACCGCTGTATTCTCTCGATGGTAGCAGAGTGCGAGGAACTGATGGCAGCCAATCCTACTGCTCATATCCATAATGATGTGAGCGATGCCTTGCAGTACTACCTCAACCAGGAGCGCGAGGGAAAGGTGAAGGAGAACGCAGGGAAGGGTGATCGCGTCTCTCGGGAGTTCAATCGCAACCATACTCACCCCCAGCGTCTCATGGAGGTGCTGTTCAATGATGCCAAGTGGGTGGCTGACAGCGTGAATGCAAATCGGCTGATGAACCAGTTGTTTGAGGTTGCCATCAACATGCAGAGTCACGATGATGCCCCCGACTTGCTTCACCTCTTTACTGCTGACGAAATCTACGACATGTGGCGCATACAGAATGTCGGCTGGTATCAGAACTATGGCCCTTCGCCCTATACCAACAGCATCATGCCTTTCTCGCAGGCTAACCTGCTGGAGAACATCATCCAGACGGCTGACACCTGCGTTGCCCTTCAAAAGCCACAGGCTACGCTCCGCTTCGGACATGAAGTCTGTGTCATGCCATTGGCCTGCCTGCTTGAGCTTGATAACTGCGGTGCGGTTGTTGAGGATATGGAGAAGCTCGACGAGCAGTGGCGCAACTATCGTATCTTCCCAATGGCCTGCAACATCCAGCTCATCTTCTACCGCCCTGAGAAAGGAAAAGGCCAGATCCTCATGAAGGCACTTCTGAACGAGCGTGAGGTATCTCTGCCAGTAGACACCGATACCTATCCCTACTATCGTTGGCGCAACGTACGCAAGTACTGGACTCAAAAACTCCGCCGTTTCAAGGACTAGCAGGAGAGGGCGGTAAATGTCGTTAAAGGACACCGCTTTGCAGAGAGAAATGACGGAAGAAGGAATGGTAAGTGACGGAACAAGGAACGGTAAGTGGCGTAATAAGGAATGGAAAGTGGGCCTCTGCTGAAAGTAAAACAAGTTGTTTTACTTATCAAAGTGGCCGACTTTGCTGACCAAAGTAGCCTACTTTCGAAGGTAAAACAAGTTGTTTTACTTTAACGCATCTATGCCTTTGATGTCGAAAGTCGGCCACTAAGCTGTCCGACTTGAGCTATTAGCCTGCCGAAGAAGGGCTATTAGCCTGTCGAAGAAGGGTTATTTGCCTGTCGAAGAAGAGCTATTTGCCTGTCGAAGAAGGCCTTTGAGTAGCTTCAAAGTGTGGATTGCCGGTCTGCTAATACCACTGCACTGAGTTGGAGTAGGACGAACGCTTGTCGTACTTCAAGGCATCGGTGAGGGTGGCGGCATTACAGCGGAATGAGAAATTATAGCTGGTGTAAGGTGCCAGCGTGATGGAGCACGACATGCTGAAGCAGTGCAGGTCGCGGCTGAGTGATGCCGTCGTCATCGATATTTTCTTGTAATCGAAGTCGTAACCCGAGGAGAAAGAAATGTTCCAGCCATCGGAGATACGAATGTTACCGCTGACGTTCAGGTTCTGCGTGAACTTGTAGGGAAAGCGCATAGTTTTATAGTTGAAGCGCTTCACGTCGTTGTCCTCACGCATGGTGATACCATAGCCGAAACTGAGCGACCAAGGCAGTGAGAAGGGCAAGTAGCCGTCCTCGTCGGTCTCAGCATCGGTGGCCGCCTTGCGCTTGGCTCCGTGCTTTCCTTTCTCCAGGTCGTGGTCGATGTTGGTCTCTACCTCGTTCTCATCCTCTTCGTCGTATTCGTCATCCTCATCGCTGTTTCGCTTTCTCTTTCTCTTCTCGTCCTCGTCACGCTCTCCCTTGAGCCATTTGATGATCTTGGCCACCTTCTCATTGCTGATAGAGTAGCTCAGGTTCTGCGACATACCCTGGAACCGTCCGATCTTGCCCATGCCCCAGTAAGTCTGTGTGTCGCTGACACGCGGTGTGGCTCCTACAGAGTCGGCCTCATAGACATAGCTGGCGAAGACAGCGTTAAGGTTGAAGGTGTAGCTCTTGGTGATCTTCAGTCGCAAACGTGTGCTGAGGTCGCTCCAGGGACGTGTCTTGGCGGCGAGGTTGTAGGACATCGATGCTCCCAACTCGTCGATGATTGACACTTTCTTGAAGCCGCTGATGGTATCCTCGTCGTTTTTGATTTTCATCTCGATGTTGTTCGACATGTCGAAGGAAATGCTTCCCGTCTTTCCCTTTCCTGGCACGCCATACATGCCGCTGGTGTAGGGAGAGTACTCAACGAGGGTGACGTTGCCTTCGGCATCACTTTTTTGATAAGTCTGGTAGTAGCCGTAGCGGTCGGCGCTGAAGTCGGGCGCATAGCTGAAGCTGAGACTGGGGGTGAAGACGTGGCGTATGCGGTCGATCTTGTCGCCGAAAATCTTGCGTGAGGGGATGTATGATCCGTAGAGCTTAGTGGATGCGGATAGTGACAGGTTCCAGTTGTAGACGTTGTAGAATCCGTAGACGGTGTCGTTGACCTCCTTGTTCTTGACATTGTCCCACGACTTCATGATTTTGTTGGAATAGGTGCGGTCAGTGAAGTTGAACGACGGGTTGACGTTGATGTATTCAAGTATGGAGAAGTTGCCGCTGATGGGAATCGAGTGCTGCATAGCGTTCTTCCAGTCCTTGATGATGTTCGATTTCATGAGCTTGTCCTCTTTCGTATTGATAGAGTTCGAAAAATGCCCGGTGTAGCTCATGGATATCTTCTCATACCACCGCTCCTTACCAGCCATTTTCTTGCGCTTGAAGGGATAGAATCGCGAAATGGTAATGTTAAGGTCGGGCAAGGTAAGAGCTATGGTCGAGTCCTTCATGTTCTGGTTGAGGTTCATCGTCGTCGACAATGTCATACCGATGCTCGAGAAGTTGGTGCTGTAGGATACAGACGATGTACGCGTCGACTGCGTCATCGACTGCGGGTTGTACATCGACGTGAGGTTATTGCGCTCGTAGCTCGACGTTGCGAAGTTCACCGATGCCGAGAGGTTGCTGAAGGGGTTGGCCTTGGCGTCCTGTCGGTGGCTCCATTGTATCTTGAAGCTAGTCTGCTTGGAATAGTCAGGCATGTTCTTCTCGCCGTTGATGGTGTTCTGGTAGCTGGCATAGACCGATCCGCTGTAGCGGTAGCGCTTGCGGTAGTTGCTGGCCACAGAGGCACCCCATGAGCCCTTGGTATAGATCTCTCCGAGGAGCTTGAGGTCCATTTTGTCGCTGACGGCGAAGTAATATCCTCCGTCGCGCAGGTAGAATCCTCGTTCCGTCTCGTCACCATAGGTAGGCATGATGAATCCCGAGGAGTAGCTTTGGGTGAAGGGGAAGAAACCGTAGGGGATGGCCAGCGGCAGCGGCACGTCGCATACGACGAGGTAAGTAGGTCCGAAGACCACGTCCTTTCCGGGACGTACTTTAGCCCTCGACATAGCGAAGTAGAAGTCGGGGTGGGGGGCATCGCAGGTGGTGTAGCGTCCTTTTCCCAGGAAGAGCTCGCCGTTGGCACCTCGCTTTGCTATCTCTGCGGTGAGGAATCCTTCCTCCTGCTCCGTGTACACCTGCTTGATGAGTCCTTTCTTCGTCTTGAAGTTGAAGGCCATCGTGTCGTTCTCATAAGTGTCGCTGCCCATCTTGAACACAGGCGTTCCCTGCAGCATTCCAGTGGTGTCGCGACTGCCCGTTGCATGTACGAGCGAGGAGTCGAGGCACATGTATATCTTGTCGCTCTGCAGGTCCATGTTCTGGTATTCCACGTGGCTGTCGCCGAAGAGGTGGGCCATACCCGTAGCTGCCTCGTAGATGAGCGAGTCCTTGGCCGAGAACACCACAGGTGCATCGATGCCGTTCTTCTTCTGACGGTTCAAGGAGTCGAGTCGCAGCGAGTCGTCGATCACCTTATTGTATTTATAGATGGCCAGCTCGAGCGAGTCCATTGTGGTAGTGTCGCGCTTCAGGGCAGCGTGGGCAGGACGATTGATGTCAACAGGGGCTTCGATGCTGTCGCTGAAGGCCTGCGTAGCCATGCTGTCAGCAAGGATACTGTCTGTGAGAATGCTGTCAGCAGGGATGCTGTCGGCAGGAATGCTGTCGGTGGGAATGACCTCGACGGGGATGGTGTCCTTGGCGACAGTATCGGCCGGCAGATCCTTCGTCGGGGTCTTCAGACTATCATCCGGAGTGCTTTGGGTAGGATTGTCGGGAGGTAACACCGTTCCTGTCGTCTCCTTTTGGGATCCACCCTTGAAGAGCGACGACGGCGTGCAGGCCCACAGAAGCATGAAGGCCAGCACGAAGATTAGTGTACCCGTTCTTTGTTTCACGGCTGCAAAATTACATCAAAAATCCCGAATATCGCCCCGTTTACGATAGTTTAACGCATCAATCCAAGCATTTCCCAAGAAATAGCAATTGATTCGTCGCCGATTTGTGGGGATTTTCGGTGTCAAGAGACCTTTAGAAGAGTGACTATTCCAGCATTTCTGCCCAGCTGAGGAACTTCTCCACGCCCTCGTGTCCGAACTTCTCGAGGCTTTGGGCTGCCTGGTCGACAGTGAGGATGCGGTCGGGACGGGACTTGGAGTAGAACTTGTCGGCATAGCAGATGATGATTTCCTCGATGCTGACAGGCTGATAGTCGGCGGGAGGCAAGGGCAGGTGCTGGCGTTCTATCTGCTCGATGGTGATGCCTGTGCCTGTGTGCCGCTCGCAGACACGGGCGTGCCGCTCGTAACCCTCTTGCCGCAGCAGCTCTGCTCCGATGAGTCCGTGACGGATGTATGGCTCCGTGCCCTCGCAGAAGATGGAAGGGGCATGACACCAGCGTATGCCGATGTCGTGGAGCATAGCGGCTTCCTCGAGGAAGGCAGAGTCGGCATTCAGCTCCGGATGTCGGCTGGCGATGAGCAGGCAGCGGTCGGTCACTTGACGTGAGTGCTTCAGCAGGAGGCGGCGCAGTGCATCGTCCTCCGGGTAATACTTGTCGATTATTTGTTGATAGTTCATAGTTCTTTTGTTTGCGTAGCGGGCCAGTTGACGAGGAACACCTTTTCGGTGGCCCGGGTGAGAGCGGTGTAGAGCCAGTGGATGTAGTCGGGCGAGAGCATGTCGTCGGTCATGTATCCCTGATCGATGTAGACATGCGCCCATTGGCCGCCCTGCGCCTTGTGACAGGTCACGGCATAACCGTACTTCACCTGCAGCGCATTGTAGTAGACATCGTTTCTCAGGGCTTTGATGCGGTCGGCCTTGAGGGGTATGTCGGCATAGTCCTCCATTACTTGATTGAACAGCTGCTCCTGCTGAGTCCTTGTCAGAGCCGGAGCCTCGGCCCTGAGCGTGTCGAGGATGGCTGTTACCGTCAGTTCGCAGTCATCGTAGTCGGGCAGCCGGATGGTGATGTCGGCAAAACGAAAGCCGTAAAGCTCGCGAACATTCCTTACACGCTGCACTACGCAGTGGTCGCCATTAGCCAGGAACCCGCCCCCCGCCCCTCCCGTGCGGGAGGGAAGTTCAGCCGCTTGGCCCCTGGAGTACTCCGTCTCTCCTTCTGTTCGGGAAGGGTAGGTAGGTTTCCAATGATAGTTGTTCTTCACGATCATGAGCTTGTCGCCGCGGCAGAGCTCTTCCTCACGGTCGAGGACGGTGTTGCGTATGCCCATGTTGTAGATATTGGCCCGCTTGTTTGAGCGAGTGACGACGATGGTCTCGTCGGTGCCAACGTTGCTGAAGCTCGTTGACAGCGCATCGATCAGTTCATCGCCCGGAACATTGACAATGTCGGGAAATCCCTGGAAGCGGATTTTGGGCAGCAGAGGCACTTCGTCGTGCGTGATCATCTGTCGGACGACGGTGGCATTGTAGAGGATGCCCGACTCCTGACTCTGTCGCAGCACTTCGTTGAGGTCGGCCTCATAGACGTCGAGCCCGTAGCCCTGCAGCGTAGCGGCGCTGAGTGCCGGGGCCTCCCCCTCCTCGCCTATGGGCGGCAGCTGCGCCCGGTCGCCGATGAGCAGCATGCGGCAGTTCTGCCCTTGATAGACATAGCGTATGAGGTCGTCGAGCAGGCATCCCGATCCGAAGTTATTGTCGATGGGCGTGTTGGAGATCATCGATGCCTCGTCGATGATGAACAAGGTATCGCGGTGCAGATTATCATTGAGATTGAATGCCGAGAGGTCGCCCGCCGTCCGCTGCCGGTAGATGTGACGATGGATGGTGTATGCAGGGTTGCCGGCATAGAGCGAGAATACCTTTGCGGCCCTTCCCGTGGGAGCCAGCAGTATCAGTTTCTGCTTCAGCGCCAGCAAGGTGCGCACGATGGCAGCGGCCAGTGTGGTCTTGCCGGTGCCAGCCGATCCGCGCAGGATCATCACGGCCTGTGGTGACCTGTCGGTGAGAAAGCTGGCGAACACGCTCATGGCCTGCTCCTGCTCAGCGGTGGGCACTAGTCCGAAGTTCTGGCGGATTCTGTATGTCAGTTCATCCGTAATCATGGTGCAAAGGTACAAAAGAGTTAGGAGTTAGGAGCGAGGAGTGAGGAGTTTTTTCCTCACGAACACACAAAAAATGTTAAGCAGCGGCAAATTACTTCTGTCTCCTCATGCCAAACTCCAAACTTTTCATTACTTTTGCATTCAAATATGAAACGCAGTGAGCAGTGGGCTAATGCCGTTTTGGTGGTGCTGGTGGTCGTTTTGCTGGCCATCTGCATCAGGAGTGTGGTCCATGAGCAACGTGCTGCAGACAAACGTCAAGAGCTGAGAGATGTCAGAAATGAGTAACAACAAGCAACGATTGACTATGCGCATCGGGCGCAACACCATAGCGATGCTCGCCCAGAGCGACGGCAGCGATGATGTTGTCTATGAGCCGTTTGTAGTGAAGAGCGGTGTGTCGATGGCTGCCAACCTTCGTGAGGCCTTCAAGACCAGCGACCTGCTGCTGCAGAGCCCTCCGAGAGTTCGTGTGCTGATCGACTCCGATGTGATGCTGGTGCCTGTGGAGTTGTTCGATGAGTCGGTGATGGAGCAGCTGTACTATCATGCCTTCCCTCGTCAGGAGCAGGATAAAGTGACCTATAATGTGCTGCCCGACCTTCATGCGGTGGCCGTCTTTTCTGTGAACAAAGACCTGAAGCTGGTGCTCGACGATCATTTCCGCGATGTGCGGATGGTGACGGTGCTGCAGCCGCTGTGGCGCTATCTGCATCAGCGCAGCTTTACAGGCAAGAACCGCAAGCTCTATGCCTATTTCCACGAGAAGCGCCTGGAGCTCTTCTCGTTTCAGCAGAATCGTTTCAGGTTCAGCAATTCCTTCGATGCCAGCCGCAGCAAGGATGCCGTGTTCTTCATCGCTTACGTTTGGAAGGAGCTGCAGATGGACGCTGAGGCCGACGAGCTGCATTTGATGGGTGACATCTCGGACGAAGAGACCGTGACGACCGAGCTGCGTGCTTTCCTGAAGAAGGTGCTGGTGGTCAATCCCTCTGCCGACTTCAACCAGCATCCTGTGACGAAGGTCAAGGGCATTCCCTTCGACTTGCAGGCGCTGGTAGTGAAAGGGAGGTGATGGTCTTGATTTGAGATTTGAGAATTGAGATTTGAGAGTTGAGAGATGAGAGTTGAGAGTTGAGAGTTTGCTACCGCACGGAGAGTTTTTTGCGAGGAGGGCTGTGATTTTATAATATGTAATTGGGAATGAGGATTATAACAGGACGATACAAGGGACGGCACTTCGATATTCCGCGCACGTTTAAGGCGAGGCCAACGACTGACTTCGCCAAGGAGAATATCTTCAATGTGCTGATGGGCTACATCGACTTTGATGGTGCCACAGCCCTTGACCTCTTCTCCGGCACGGGAAGCATCACGCTTGAGCTCTTGTCGCGAGGCTGTGCCCAAGTGGTCAGCGTAGAGCAGGACCGCGACCATCACCGCTTCATCCTGCAGTGCATCGAAAAGCTGAAAGGGGAGCGAGAGACGTTCAATGTTCAGTGTCTTCGCGCCGATGTCTTCCGTTACGTTAAGTCCTGCCACCAGCAGTTCGACTTTATCTTTGCCGACCCGCCCTATGCCCTGAAGGAGCTGCCCACCATTCCTGATCTCATCTTCGAGCATAGCCTGCTGAAGCCTGAGGGCATCTTCGTCTTCGAGCACGGCAAGGACAACGATTTCTCGCAGCATCCCCATTTCGTGGAGCATCGCCAGTATGGCAGCGTGAATTTCTCGCTGTTTCGGTAAGAATATCATTTTTTACACGAAAACGGCACAAGTTTGCGAAACATTTTATGAATAAGGAGGAGAAACGATCGTTACTGTTGGTAGCTGCGGAGGAAAGAAGAAAGTGCTGTTCAGTTATTTACCAGGATTGCGGATGTTCTCTGTCAATTGCTCGATGTACCTCAATCCAGCTAGACTTTTCCCAAAAATGTAGATGAAAAGTGAACGCGTTTCAGTTTTTTTTCGTATCTTTGCAACGACATTATAAACGAGAGGTATGGAACAGCAGACAGATATTCGCTGGATTCAGCGTTACATGAACTTTCACAGGGCCTGTGCGAGGTTGGTGGAAGTGACAGAGGCAGACAGATTTATGGACGATCTGTCAGAGCTGGAGTTGGAAGGACTTGTTCAACGTTTTGAGTACACCTTTGAGTTGTCATGGAAAGTAATGCAAGATCTTCTGATCTACAAAGGCTATGAGTTCATGTTGGGTCCTAACGGTACGATGAAAATGGCTTTTGAGGATGGGCTTATTACAGATCATGATGGTTGGAGGAAAATGGCAAGGTCACGAAATACGTTGAGCCATATCTACGATGAAGAAGAAGTGTTACCCATTATTAAACTGATATACAGCGATTACGCTCCTTTGTTAAAGAAGTTGGATGAACAGTTGGCATTGCTATCCCAGAACGAGGATTATCAGCAAAAATGAAGTTTGGACTCAGCGATACAGTCATCAGGGAACTGCAGGATGTCTTCCGCCGTCATGCGAACATCGAGAAGGTTCTGATATTCGGCTCTAGGTCGAAAGGCAATTACCGTGCAGGCTCTGATATCGACCTTGCAGTCGTTGGTCAGGGCATCGACTATAGCCAGTTGCTGGCAATACAATGCGAGATTGATGATTTGGAATTGTTATATTCGATAGACTTGCTCGACTATCAGAAAGAGAAAGGCACGCCCATTGGCGACCATATTGACAGGGTTGCCCAAATCTTTTACGAATCAGCTTAATGGGCCATAGCATGGCAATGACTTCTAGCTGTATTCACTTGTCGCTTATGGGCAATCAAGGGGGCTCTCTCTACTCGGTAGGTAAGTCCGAGTTTCTCGGTAAGGATCTTCGACTTACCCAGTAGGTGTTTTTTTACAAGAATTGGAGTATTAGAGAATATTGCCGATATTGTCAAGAAAATTGGCCAAAATAAGCCCTCTCTGGGCTGACCCTTCTAGAAAAAACAGAGCGGAGAAACAACGTCTCCGCCCACTCTTCAACCCCCAAAATCATCCGGCCAAAGGCAGAACACCGACCTTTATGTCGCCCGAAAGCACTTTTGAACTACTCGGAACGCGATCTTGGTGTGCTTCCTCCGCTTCTTTCCTCAGCAAGAGTGCCAACCTTCGTGACCAAGAGTGCCATCCTTCGTGACCAAAAGTGCCACTTCAGTTGCCTCAGGGTGCCACCCTAAAAAGCCTAAAACGCCACCTGTTTATAACTATCTTATTGTCAGTAGTTTATGAACTTGCTCAAAACTCGCTCATTTTCGACCAACAATCTTTTGGCTCAGAATTTTTAAAATATGAGAGGGCATTTGTCAAGATTATTCATTGTGGTTGTGTTGCAGCTCACAGGGTTCGAATACGTTTTGGGGAGTGTTTAGAAAAAAAGTGGCGATTCGTTAAATCTTTTTCGCCATTTTTACGTTTATATTAATAGAGACAATAATCTGAGAACGATGTACAAAGAAGCGGAACAGATACTGACAGAGTTGGAAAGGATTGTCGTAGAGCGACAAGACTGGCTGTTCCGCTTTGCCTACATGCGCATCGGCATCAGAGAGGACGCCGAGGACGTGGTGCAGGAGTCGCTGCTGAGCGTGTTCCGCCGGCTGAGGGAGCAGACGGGCATCGGCAACGTTGAGCAGTACGTCATCCGCGCCGTCAGCAATGCCTGCACCGACTACTTCCGCCGGAAACCGATGCAGGTGGTAACGCTCGACAAGGCTGGGCAGGTGAGCGTAGGGGAGGCAGACAGCCAGATTCACGAGGAGTTTGTGCGCATCAGCCGACTGCTCGACACGCTGCCTGAGGAACAATCGGAAATCGTTAGGCTGAAATGCTACGACGAACTGACGTTCAAGCAGATAGCCGAACTGCAAGGCATACCCGAAGCTACGGCGAAGTCGCGCTACCGCTATGCTATCATGCACATACAACAACGAATCAAAAAGAAAGAAGGCCAGATATGAACAAGTTTGAAGACATTGAGCAACTGCTTAAACCGCAATGTGAGTTCAAGGCGTCGGAGACGTTGAAGCAGGAGGTTATGCAGAAGGCGCGCGAGGAAGTGAGTCCTCGTCGAACGGTGAGGCTATGGCCTTGGCTGGCTGCCGCCTGCGTAGTGGGATTTATGATGATGCTGCTCATGCCGCCCAAGTCGGCAACTGACGGTGAACAGCCCGTGGCAAAGGTCAAAACAGCGAAGGCCTCAGAGCCCAAACAGGCTGAGACAACACCCGAGCCCACCACCGTCAAGGTTGAGACGCCGAAGCAGCCAAAGGCTCAGAAACCTCGCAGGAAGGTCAGCAGAGCGGAACAATCCGAGCCGCAGGAAGAGCCCGTCCAGATGAGTGAGGAAACGCGGATGGAGCTGCTGCTGGCAAGTCTCAACAAAGATGTGCCGCAGATGGAAGAAATCGATACTGAAGAAGAGATTCGCCAGATACGCATGCGCGGCGAACGACTGATAAGCATGTATGAAGAAAACGACCAATAAACAACAACTGAAAACAGATATGAAACGCATTATTTCTTTAACCATATTCGCAGCCATGCAACTGGTTTGCATAGCTCAGGAAAACCCCAAGTTGGAGAGCCTCTATGCCTATCTGAAGGCCAAGGGCTTAGTGAAATACTATACCCTCAGCAATAAGAACCAGGAGGGGCTCCGCAAGCGTTACGACTTCAACTTTGGACTTCATGACGACGGGCCTGCCCCCATCAAGGACTTCATGGGCAGGCTGCTCGATGCAAAGGAAGACAGCGCCGTACGTGCAGAATGGCGCTCTTACCGCGAAGCTTTTCATGTAATCCGCAGAACGCTGAGCGAACTGACTGAAGATGCCGCCGAGAGCTACAGCTACGAGTATCACCAGAACGGGCACGACACCATTATCACCACCATCGCCTTGAAACCCTACGAAAACGAACCGATACCAAGGAAATTTGAGTATCCGGAAAATGATAGCTATGGTACAGGCAAGATACCCGAAATGGTCTATTTCCGTTATACAGACTCAGATCGTGGACTTAAATGGCGTATGGCTCGCATCGGCGTTGGGGAACTCAGAGTCAACACAATTGTCGATACAACCCTCTATGCCACCAAGGACTTTGATGTCGATGCCCTCCACAAGATCATACAACCATTGTTCAAAGACAAATCCATTAAGCGACATGAGATTCATTGCGTGCACGACAGCACCTTCGATGTCTATACCATTGACAATAGCACTCCTTTTATTGAAGGCTTTATGAGGGCAGAGCAAAGCGTGCGCCGTCAAGGTGACAACCGTCTGACTGTCTATAAGTTCACCTCTGAGGAAAAGGCCAAGCTGAAGCTCCATCAGGTGATGGAATGTGTGCGCCAGTATATTGCCGACCATCCGAGGGAAGCCTACACCATCTTTTCCGACGAGTACTTCCCACCGCTGAATCCCGCAAGGATGTTCAGGGGAGAATCATGCCGGAATATGTATGAAATTGACGAGCCTCGCAAGTCGATGACTATCGATGCCATCATGGACGAGAACGGGTTCTACATTCTCATCAACATTTGGGACGATGATGAATACCTTCCTATGAATTGGAAACACATGAAGGAAATGGTGAACGGCAAGAAGACGTACTTCAAATTTGACGAATCTTGGCCGTAAATACGATGACAGCGATGACGACAGAGCGGGTCATCCGTTGTTGATTATCGAGTTCAAGGACCGTTCCGAATACATCTCTGCCCTGAAACAGATCAGAACTGAAGGATCAGACGAATACCTGATCGTATTCTTCTTCAAGACTGCTATCAAACGTATGAAGAACGAACTTTCCCAGAAGCGGAAGAATTCTCTTCCGATGACGTTCTTCTAAAAGTGCCACCGACAAGTTCGATTAACCCGCATTGCAGGGGTAGCCAATGCGGGTCAAGACAAACGTCACCTTGCCGAACTGCCACTGGCGAGAGTTGGATTGGCAAACTGAGCAACAGCGAATTAAGAGAGGTTTTCAGAACAAATGGAGGCGCGTAGCAGTTTGTACGCGCCTCCATTTTGTTATGTGCTATCGTCAAGACTTTTAGAGAGGATAATCCTCGAAAGCGTAAAGCACGGTAGAAAGATAGCGCTCACCCGTATCAGGCAGCAGCACCACGATCTTCTTGCCCTTGTTCTCCGGACGCTGCGCCACCTGGATGGCTGCGTAGAGAGCAGCTCCTGCCGAGATGCCTACGAGCAGACCTTCCTGCTGAGCTATCTCACGACCTGTACGGATGGCATCGTCGTTCTCTACGTCGAACACCTCGTCAATTACTCCGGCATCATAGGTCTTGGGCACGAAGCCTGCACCGATACCCTGAATCTTGTGGGGGCCGCTCTGACCGCCGTTCAACACAGGCGAAGATTTCGGCTCTACGGCAATCACCTGTACATTGGGGTTCTGTTCCTTCAGATATTTGCCCGTGCCACTAATAGTGCCGCCAGTGCCTACGCCGCCAATGAAGATGTCCACTTGTCCGTCGGTGTCGCGCCAGATCTCAGGTCCCGTGGTGGCATAGTGCTTGGCGGGGTTGGCAGCGTTCTCAAACTGCTGCAGGATGACTGCACCGGGAATGGAGTCACGCAACTCCTCGGCAGCGAGGATGGCGCCTGGCATACCGTCCTTACCAGAGGTGAGACGCACCTCAGCTCCGTATGCCTTCACGAGGTTCCTGCGCTCAATGCTCATGGTCTCGGGCATGGTAAGGATAAGATGATAGCCCTTGACGGCCGAAACCAGTGCCAATCCTACGCCTGTGTTGCCGCTAGTGGGTTCGATGATGGTGGCACCGGGCTTCAGTATACCTTTTGCCTCGGCATCCTCAATCATCGCCAGAGCGATACGGTCCTTCACGCTGCCGCCGGGATTAAAAAACTCTACTTTGGCAATAACCGGGGTTTCAAGACCCTTTGCCGTTGAATACTTGTTGAGCTCCAGAAGTGGGGTGTTGCCGACGAGCTCTGTCAGCTGCTTTGCAATTTTACTCATATCCTTACCTATTTTTATTTGTTGATATATTGTTTCTGAATCACGCTGCAAAGGTACGGCGATTTTCCCACTCCCACAATACCACGGGCATGTTATTTACATACCACAAACATGGTATTTTGGCATTTCTGCTGCCATTTCACTCCATTCAGCGGTCAACTGAGGGGTGAAGATGTCAGTTTTTCTTCGTTGGTTTCTCCTCCTTTTTGGCGGGCTCTTCGTTTTTTACTTCAGTGGCCTGGTAGCCGAACTTCTGGAAGCTTTTGATAATAGACTCCGAGTTGGTCTTATCGCCATCATAGGTGATGGTGACGCGCTGCTCGTCAATGTTACATTCAATCTGCTTCACACCTTTCTCAAAGCGCAGGTTACCCTTGATCTTCTTCTCGCAGTTCTCGCAGTGCATCTGCGGCTGGGTGGTTACTACAACGGTTTTAACAACCTTTGCCATTCCGACCATTGCGGTCAGTAACATGGCACTTAATACTAATGCTTTTTTCATCATCTAATCTATTTTGGTTTATATTTTCAAACTCTTCTTTCTTTTCTCTGGATGCTGACTTCTGAGTCTTCACAGTCTTCCGAAATTGATACGGATGCCTGCATAGAACATGGCGCCGTGAACGGGTCCCCAAACCATGGTGGGGTCAAAGCTGCTGCTCCAGGGGTCCTCGGCATTGATAATGATCTGCTTCTGCCGGAAACCTGTCAGGTTCTCTCCACCGATGTAGATGGAAAAATGACGGAACCAACGGGTAATCTGTGCCGACACCTGCTCGTAGGCATGGAAACGCTCATTCCATAGTCCGTTGACAGGTTTAGGCATCCGTCCGCCACCATTCAGCTGAAGTGTAGCATCCACCTGCCAGAGTCCGAGGGGTGTCTTGTAGCTGGCAGTGACTAGTCCCTTATAGCGGCTGGTCAGCGGTTTTTCCATCAGTTCGCCTCCGTAGGTACACTTCACATCGTTCCATCGCCAGGCAGCGGTCAGTTCCAGCCCCTGTACAACAGGATAGGTGGCATCCACCTGCACGGTGTTCGAATACGACTTGCCGTCGAGGTTCATGATGCGTATCTCCGTTGGGGTGCTGTCGTAGTCGATGACGGCCTGCTGGCTGAAGTTCGTGTGATAGTACTCTGCATTCAATTTGAGCGTCTTACCAAACAGCGGGATGTAGAAGGAGCTGCTGACGCCATAGTTCCAGGCACGTTCCTGTTCCAAGTCGTCAATCACCAGCTGGCGGCCACTGGCCAGCAGATTATTGTTCTCTGCCAATGCATGGACAGTACGGTAACCCTTGCCTGCCGACAGCCGGAAGTTGACGATGTCGTTGGGGGTCAGCTTCAGATGGAAACGGGGCGTGACGAAGGTGCCGTAGCGACTGCTATGATCAGCTCTCACACCCGCCATTGCCACCAGTTTGTCGTTCAGGTTATAGGTGTACTGGGCATAAATGCCTGGCGTGGTCTCCTTGTCGTCCTTCGTCAGATAGTCGTAGTTCATCGAGAGACCTGCTGAGAGGTTGTGCTGCTCGGTGAAGTTCGTCTCAAACAGCAACTGGGCGTAGGCATTCTTCTGGTTCACACTGTAGTGTTTCTCACCGTAATTGGCATCCAGCAGGTGCATCGAAACATTGCCCATCAGTGCTATGTTCGTGCCGTGTTCTGGGTTGAGAATGAAGGCGTGCTTCATGTAACCCTCGTAACGGTCGGTCTCTATACCTATTTTATAAAAGTGATGAGCATCGGGTGCCGTGTGATGTGTCTGTCCACCCTCCCGTTTCTCCTTCACCATACTGATTCCGCCATGAAACAGGTAGGTGTCGCCTTTCCACTTCCAGCGGTTCTGTAGGTTCCACTGGCGAACGTTGGGCTGGTCGAGAAATCCGTCATTGTTCACATCATGATGAGCAAACTCATCCTGATAGTGAGCCAGTATCTCGGTACTCAGCCTGCTGTCCAGATGGACGTTGGCATCGGCATTGGCCTCCAGGCGTCCTAAGGTGCCACCGTAAAGGTTCACCGTCACCCCTTCGTCATTGTCGGGTTTCAGGTATTCCACGTCTATCTGTCCCGTGATGCTCTCATAGCCATTACGTACTGACGAGGAGCCCTTCGACACCTGGATGCTGTTCATCCAGGGTCCCGGCACATAGTCCAACGAATAAGGTGCTGCTGCCCCACGGAAGTTAGGCAGGTTCTCGGTGAGCATCTGGACGTAGGTGCCACTCAGTCCCAGAAGTTTAATCTGCTTGGCTCCTGTTGCGGCATCGCTGTAGTTCACGTCAACCGAAGGATTCGTCGTAAAGCTCTCGCCCAGGTTGCAGCAGGCCGCCTTGAACAGTTCCTCACGCCCAATCAGCACGGCATTGGCCGGTCCTGCCACACGGCGTGTTCCTGCACGGCGTGAAGTGATCGTCACATTCTGCAGGTTCTGCGACTTCATCGTATCAGCCTGCAACGAGTCGGTTTCCTGACCGAAGACCGTCAGGGTCAGCATCATTGCGATGCTGGTTAAAACAATTCTCATTGTGTCGTTTTCCTTGATGTTAATATGATACATGTGAACATCCCCGCCATACGGGGACACGAAACAAACCGAATGTGAGCACCCTTGCTCCCATCCGCTATCATATCAAAATCAAATCAGAAGCACTTGTATGAAGTTCAAGTAGGCGCGAGGTGGACTTTTCCAGACCTCACGGATGAACAGAACTTCAGCCTTGTTCTCTGTCGTTGCCATCCACTCTGCAACAACGCCAGGCAGAACAGCCAGCAACGGCAGGAACACATGAAAGTCATAATTCACCGACTGTGCCACGTTCGTTGGCGACAATTCCACATGTTCCACTGACATACAGTCGGAGCGCATGTCACAGTTCATGTTGTCCATGCCGTCACCGCTGTTGAATACAGTCATCACCTTCAGTGTTCCTGTATGTGCACAGCGTGTGATGTTAACCCCGCTTCCAATCAACAAGATTGTCAGTGAAAGCAGTACCGACAGCATGATGTGACAAAACTTCTTCATTCCGGCTGCAAAGTTACTATTTTTTTCCTAATTCTCTCCTCTTGAGAGCAAACACTTAAATATGTTTAACAAAAAAACTATACATCCTTGTTCACCATCGCTGCCACGCAGGAGTCTGACCATACATTTTCTGCCGTTTCCACCATGTCGATGATGGTATAGATAGGCAGGATGATGCCAAGGACGGCTACAGGTGCTCCCACGCCCGACATCAGCGAGAGAGTGAGAAAATAGCAACCCATAGGCACACCCGCATTGCCAACGGCAGAGATGACGGAGATGAGAATCCACAAGAGAATCGTTGTCCACGTCAGGGGAATAGCACCGTTCTGCATCACGAACAGCGAGGTGACAAGAATGAAGGCTGCACAACCGTTCATATTAATGGTGGTACAGATAGGAAGCACGAAGCGAGCCACATTTTTCCTGACACCAAGACGCCTTTCGGCAGTATCCATCGTCACAGGCAAGGTGGCAGCACTGCTCTTGGTGAAGAGCGCCATCAAAACGGCAGGCATCATCTTGCCCAACACATGGACAGGGTTAAGGCCACGCAGCAAAAGGAACAACGGAAGCACCACGAAGAACTGTATGACGTTGCCGCCCAAGACCACCAGCACATATTTACCAATAGAACCGGCCACCACACCTGCCGACACCTGTGCTGACAACTGGGCAGAGAAGGCCACAATGCCTAATGGCAAAGTCCAGATCAGCCAACGGATAAGCAGGAAAAGAAGTTCCTGCAATCCAAGGAGTCCCTTTATTACCACAGCTTTATTCTCAGAATCGGGCAGTTTTGATAGTCCAATGCCGATGGCAAAGGCCAGCAGAAGCAAGGACAGCACATTGCCTTCGAGGAAGGGTTTAACGATGTTATTAGGAATGACGCTGAGAATATGCTCCGAATATGTTACAGACGGTTCTTGCGTCCCTTCGGCAACAGATTCTACAGGCAGATTTCCCGGAGCAATGAGCACATAGAAAATAGCCCCTACAACAGCAGCGGCGAAAGTAGTGAGCAGGGTATAGGTCAGTGTACGGCCAAAGATCTTACCAGAGCCCTTCCAGCCAAAGGTAGCAAAGGTAGAAATCACCGCCAACACGATAGTCGGCACCGCCAGCAACTGGAAAAGTCGTGTATAGACTGTCGCCACAAAGTTCATGACTTCATTGAGCCACGATATGCCTAATAATCCTAATATCGCACCTACTACGAGTGCTGCTATCCATAATATCGTTTTTTTCATACCTTATTCTTTTTCGTCGGCAAAGGTACGAATAATTTATATATCTCAAAATACCAATAGTGCGGTATTTTAAAAGGGGGCTTTCTCTAAAACACAGATGCAGTTGGATTCATTTCATTTATTGTACTTTCAGATAGTGATCAAACCAATTTGTTATTTCTGAAAGGCGCTTGATGCGATTCAGAGGGTGTCCATTACGAGAAAGTTCATGATTCTCGCCCTTAAAGATAACAATTCTTGAGGGAACATTGTTGTATTTAAGAGCACTGAACATCTGAATACCTTCAGGTAATGGACAACGATAATCTTCATCACTGTGAATGAAGAGCGTTGGTGTCTTTACCTTATCGGCATAGGCTAATGGCGACTGACGCCAGAGAGCCTCAACATTTTGCCAAATGTCGCTGCCTGTATAATTCGGCCCGAAATTAAAGCCGATGTCACTGAGTGTCTCGAAGGTTACCCAATTGGAGATGCTACGCTGTGAGGCTGCTGCCTTGAAACGATTAGTATGGCCTATAATCCAATTGGTCATCACACCACCATAGGAGCCCCCAGTAACGCCCAGACGATCAGCGTCGATATAATCAATCTGAGCCAGAGAAGCATCGACAAACGACATCAAATCGTCATAGTCACGCCCTCCAAAATCGCCTTTTAGTTTTGCGAATTCAGATCCATTACCACTACTACCTCGCGGATTGGCAAAGATAACGGCATAGCCCTGGTTTGCCCAGTATTCCATCTCATGGAAGAAACTGATACCATAAGCAGATTTAGGACCGCCATGAATGTTCAGGATTGTGGGATACTTTTTATTGGGCTCCCTGTTGACAGGTGGTAGGATGAAACCTCTCAACTGCTGGCCTGCTTTATTCGTGTACTTAATCTCTTGTGTTTTTGACACAGTGTACTGTTCAAACAGTGAGGTATTGATGTCACTGATGCGCTGAGGGGCAGTCTTTCCATCGAAAGTAAACAACTCCTGTGCTCCCTGACCATACGAGCCAATAAGCAAATAGCCTTTTTGGTAAGGGATATATTCATCGACAGTGAAACCTGCGGGAGTGAGCAACGTGACCTTTCCATTTTGGTAAGAGAGCCGTGCTAATGCCGTATAATCCACGTTGGTCGTAGCGTAAACAATGCCTTGTTTTTCAAGAATAACATCAGACCGGTTATTGCCTTTAACATCTGAAAGTGTACCACCTCCAATAGGATATTGATCGCCATCATATAGCAATCCACTTTTGCCTGTTACCACATTCAGGCTATAATAAGGTGAATTTGCCTGTGGATTATCCTCGTTACGGGCAGACACAGAGAGCAACAACGATTCGTTATCAATAAATTTCACCAGCCCATAGCGGACGCTATCTGCAACAGCCCTTTCCACAGCCTTATTGTTTTTTGTATCTAATACATAAAGATGGTTACCATAAGGTATCTTGAAGCCATGATAGCGTGAATCAATATAAACCAGGAAATTACGATTTGGACTAAGTTCCAAAGAACCAATGTTTGCAAGGGTGTCTGTCAACAAAGTCACCTCTCCATTATTATAATAATAAAGTAGTGAGTGTTGAGGTTTGATGTCTCCACGCCCATTTGACCAGAAAGGAAGGTCCTCAAATATGCGATATCGTTTATCTGCGTCTTTGGTTACCAGAGAGTCGGGCAACACACTACTTTCCGGCTTCTCACGTTTTGAAGAAGTAAAGTAGAAATGTGTATCATCCAGAAACTTCACCTGACCTACACGATAGGGAATACGCAGCCACTCTTGAGGGCCGCCATAGCCTTTTGACTGTTTGAGGAATATAGTACTTTCATCCTTTTGCTTTTGAGTAACAATTGCCTCACCGATGATTTCATATCCGCCGAAGTGTCCTGTGTTTGTCAGTCGTACAGCTTTACCTTCCACCAGTTGGAAGAGGTCGGTTGTGTAATTATCGTCCTTGATATTGGCTTGGCGAAGTGTGAAGAATATCTCGTCACCGATGGTCTTCACGTTAGAAATGCTCCTGATCTTTGCGAAGAAGTCAATGCCAATGGGTTGCAAATTCGTCTGAGCCTGAGTCCAGACTGACGTAATGGCTAAGAAGAGACATATAGTTAATCTTGTTTTGTTCATGATTGATTTTGTTGTAATTATAATATAATCAATACGCTGTAGCGAATTTCAACATCGCTCCTATACCGTATTGTAATGCATCTTCATCGATATCAAAAGCAGCAGTATGATGACCAGCAGTAGTTCCAAGTTCTCTATTCTCTACACCAACAAGTGTAAATAACGTAGGAGCCAGTTGGTTGTAGAGGGCGAAAGTTTCAGAGGCATACCAGTTATAGTCTTCGTTGGCAGTTATCCTGCCTGGGAAAAGCGTACCAATCGTCTTGTTGGCGAAAGCCGTAAGTTGCGGGTCATTGATTACTGGTGGAACCTGAGCTGTCATCTTTTCGCCAAAACGGACAATACAGCCGTGAGCATGAGCCACTTCAGTTGCAACTCGCTTGATGAGTTCCAGTGATTTAACACCACTCTCCCAGTCGAAGAAGCGCAATGTACCTCCAATATAGACAGAATCAGGAATAACATTCCATGTCTCACCACCTTGGAATTGTGTTATGCCAAGAGTCACCAGTTTGGTAATGTCTCTCTGATTGTTCCAGGCAATGGAGACAGCGTTGAGAATACTTGTAGCTGCGAAGATTGGGTTAACAGAGAGATCGGGGCGCGAAGCATGCCCACCACGTCCGAAAACCTGCCAAGACAGCATGGCCATACCCGCCATAATAGAGCCGTCTTTAATGTAAATCTTCCCACTCGGGACATTTGAGGCCAAATGGTTACCATAAATGGCATCAAAGTGGATTCCTTTGATAGCAGCAATCATGGGACGAATGCCAGTATTTATCTCTTCAACTTCTTCGAAAAGAAAAACATACTTCCCTGTCAACCTGTCTCGCCAGTCGTTGAGAATCTTGATGGTTGTCAGCAAAATTGCCATGTGGCCATCGTGTCCACAACCTTGTGTAACACCCTGATTTTTTTGAGAGATAGGATTTCTGCCTACCTCCGCCATTAAGTGGGCTTTCCGTAACGGGAAGCCCATCAATATCAGTACGAAGCCCGATGGTTTTACCCGGCTTCTTAGTGTCAAGGATTGCATAAAAACCTGTACTACCAGCCACATCATGCATCTCAAATTCGCCTATTTCGGCCAGGTGCTTCTTCAGGTACTTTACCGTTTCTATTTCCTGTCCCCCTACCTCCGGGTAAAAATGCAGATGCCGACGGATATTACGCGTAAACTGATCATAATGTTGTATTTTGCGGAGAATCTCCTGATCAGATATCTTATTTGCTGCAAACATCCGTGCTACATTGATAAACGATGCTATGCAGACAAGTAAAGCAATGGTACTAGTTTGTTTCATAAGATGTTGAATCTTTGCTTATATTGTTCATTAACATATTGATCCACCCATTGATAGAACTCTGTTGTTTCGCGCCCAGCCCGACCGTTCTTCCGAAGCGTTTCAATAACCTTTTTAGCACGATAGAAAATCTCGTCTTCTATAGGCTCTATTTGTTGTAAAATACCTGTTCCAGCATGGTTGATAAGACGGGCCAGATTGATATAGTCAGCCCCATTTCCTCGTTTAATGGGGAAGAGCTGATCTTTCAATTTGAATCCTGCATCAACCAGTGTGGCATGCCCCGTGCTATTGCGCGTAACAATTTGTGGAAGATCATTATCAGATGTTATCCAGAGAGGAATGGCTGGCGTAGTAAGTGATGAACCTGGTATCGTCCAAGCTATTGTAAGACCAGGGTCTTCACCTGGGCGCACACCTTGAATGAGTTGGGCAGAAGCGGTGTGCCAACGAGGAATAAAATCCCGGAAAGGGAAATAGACAGGCTGGGAATCGTCTTGGGGCGCAAAATCCCAAAGATTCAGACGAGTCAAACCATGGGTAAGCATGCGTGTCACTTTGCGAATGATGGGTTCAAAGTCAAGGTTTTCCTCAAACCCAGCACGCGTCATATAATCCTGTATGGCCAGATAGCGCTCTATGCCCTGGTCTAATGACCTGTCACCAGACATGCCGTGATTGGTACGTATGATAAAACCATAAGGAGCCTGATTAGGGTCATTGGCATCAAATTTTACATAACCATTATTCCCCGTCTCGTAGTAACAAATTCCTCCTTGTGCATCAAGTACGGCAAAATTGGAATTGGAGTGCAATGTGCCTTTAGCTTGCTTAATACTATCTAACAAATGGTCGAAATCGGAGAGTGTGGCACAAGACTCTAGGGCCTTGTACATCAAATTGCCATCTTTTTCGTCACCATTAGGACGCTGACGACCTGGTTGTTGACGTCCGTTTAGATTATAAGCTGCAGTATTTGCAATGGCGAACCCTGCTTCGTTATGGCCTGACCACACGTTTTGGTTCAGTGAATCCTGGCGCCCTACAATGGCTAAGAATCGATACTTTCGACCTTGTACTATGACGACAAGATTATCTTGATTGGGCGTATCACGATTCTTAAAAATATAAGGACGTCCGTCTGGGGTTACTTTTCCTGAAACAATAACACTGGTGCAAGCATCAGCAGGAGCAACACCTATTAGAAGTGCTGCACCAATAATCAAACAATCAATGACAATTTGAAGTTTCATCGTTCTTTAATATTTAATTGCCTTCCAATCTTTGGGAATCTGGCTGAGAATAAACTGACGAATATCTTCGTTACCTTGCTTCAGATCATCTTTACGAACATAAATCATATGACCACTGCGATAACCTTTGAAAATAAAGCGATCTTGAAACTTTCCGCCACGGTCTATTTGCCAAACGTTGTATTTTGCATTAAAATAATCGCATCCGCCATCATAATAGCCTGATTGGACAAGCACCTTCAAATCAGGATTTTGTGAGAGGGCACGCCCCAAATCTTCACCCGTGTGATCATTATCACGATTCCAAGGAGAGACATTGCCGAAGATAAGATATTCCACATCGGTTTTATAATTCAATTTATTTATAACATACCAGTTATAAGCTGTTGAGAAAGCACGATTCCATGTTGAGAACTCAGCACTATAATCAGGATTTTCACCTGAAGTCTGGATATCACGACCTGTATAGCGAGAATCGAGACGTCCAATATGAAGGTCGCGACTACGCAACACTTCTTTCCAATAAAAGCGCGTAGGGATAATCAAATTGTGATTCAACACTTCTTGTTGGCTAATACCAGAATAACGTGCTACCTTTGCAGCTATCTCTTTTCTGCGAGCTTCTGGTAAAGCACCACCCCAGGCTAATGCAGGAATATATTCATCGACTGTAAATTTCTCCACCTCAGGTAAAATATCGTCAAGATCTTTATTTTGAAGGTCTGCATTCAATGCTTTGTGATACCAAGATGTGGCAGTCATATATGGTTGTGTGAGTGCCCGACGGTTGATACTACGCGAATCAATACCCAGTTCTGTTGGCGACAACAGGATTACACCATTGACATATATCCAGTGTTTTTGCTGAAGACTATAAGTGAGTCCTGATGCTCGAGTCGTGCCATAGCTCTCACCTATAATAAATTTAGGCGACTCCCAACGGTTATGGCGATTGATAAAGTTTTTTACCCAATCGCTGATATAATCTATATCTTCATTCACACCAAAAAAAGTAGATGAACTCTTTGAACTACTGTTCTGCCTGCTTCCACGACTTGCTCCTTGAGAAGGTGTTTCAGTACTTTCCTTTGCTTCTTTATTTACCTTTATGGCCCTTGAGAAACCCGTGTTTACAGGACAAATATAGACAATATCTGCAACATCAAGAACAGAGTAAGAGTTATCGTGGATACCATAAGGCTGAATCACCTGCCCCTCATCATCAAGATTAAGTAGTACAGGCCCTGTATATCCGATTTCCATCCAAAGTGATCCTGAACCAGGACCGCCATTGAATGAAATGAGAAGCGGACGATGGGCCTTGTCTTTTACCCCATTCTTTTCGTAATAGGTGTAATTGAGACCTGCGATTATATTACCGTCCTTGTCCCATACCGGCTGATGACCAATAGTGGCTGAGTAAGAAACATTCTGCCCGTTGAATACTGCTTGATGTTGTGTAGTAACAGCATCTTCAGGGTCAATTTTCTCTTGAGCTATTGCTTGCCCAATGAAGAGGCAGGAAAGAAGTGATAATAAAAATCTTATTTTCATTTGTAATCTGTTTTTGTAGTTTTACTTCTTAACAACGCGATAGTCTAAAGCAGGCTTGCGATCACCCAGCAATGGGACATATTTGAAATCAGGTCCTGTTGCCTGAAGAAACTCCTCTTTTATAGCAGAAAGGAGTTTGGGGTCTGTCAATATGTCGACCGCTGTCAACGCAAAGACTTTACTTGCCACCAACAATCCCTTTGTGCCAATTGTCGAACCGTCTGCTGCAACGTTTTGCCAACTATGTCCTGGACTGCCTGGTACAAATGTTGCAGCACCAAAACTTGCCAATGGAACCACCCACGAAACATCACCGACATCACTAGAACCACCGCTTCCTTCTTCGGCGAATTCTGCTAGGGGCTGAACCTTAGCAGCTGCACTAATAATAGAGTCTGGGGTACCTGTAACACGAATCAATTCTTCTGCAAATTTGCGCTCACGCTCATCATAAATAACGCCTCCTACTGTCTCTAGATTCTTCTGGATTACTTTGGAAAGCGTCTTGTTATGTAAGCGCTCATAGGTTCCGGCTACAATCTCTTTTTCCAAACGTGTCTGCGTGCCTTTAGCAGCACCAACTGCAGCGGAGTCTATCCATTCTGTCAAGTTATTAAGGTCTGTACGTTTAGGACTACGGATATAATAAGAAACACGGGCGTATTCTGGCACAACATTTGGCGCGAAGCCGCCATCAGGTATTACATAGTGGATACGCGATGAGGTAGGTACATGCTCACGAAGCAAATTCACCATATAATCAAGGGCCTCTACCGCATCAAGAGCCGAACGACCTTTCCATGGATTTCCTGCCGCATGGGCTGGCTTACCGTAATATTTATAGTCGACCATAACCATTGCCGTTCCCCCATTTGTAGAAACAGCATTCACACTAGACGGATGCCAATCAAGAACGACATCAACACCTTTGAACAAACCCTCGCGCACTAAGTAGACCTTACCAGCACCACCTTCTTCTGCTGGTGTACCATACACTTTAATAGTGCCGCTATGCTTATTCGCTGTCAGCCATTTGCTTATTGAAACGGCTGCTGCCGATGAGCCAACACCAAAAGTGTTATGTCCGCAACCCTGGCCAGGAGCACCTTCCTTTACAGGCTTTCGATAAGGTACGGTGTCTTGCGAGAGTCCTGGCAGTGCATCAAATTCTGCTAACAAGCCTATCACGGGACTACCTGAACCATACGTCGCAACAAAAGCTGTTGGCATGCCAGCCACCCCTTCTTCGATGGTAAAGCCATTTTCACGAAGATGCTGTTTTAGCAAACCAGAACTATTTGTTTCCAGAAAACCTAACTCTGGGTTCGACCAGATGGCTTTCTGAAGTTTATCATAAGTCTCAAAATTACCGTTCAGATAATCAATTGCAACCGTAGCCTTAGAATTAGCTTTTACCTTCTTTGCGGCAGTGACACTACTGCCGAAGAGAAGTCCGGACAGCAGCAATAATCCTGTAATCTTTTTCATTTTTCTTATATCTTATTTGTTACTTTTCAATTTTGGATGCAAAGGTACTGTGATTTATATGTCTCTACAATCCCTTGTTTATGGTATTTGGAATACCACATGTTTGTTGAATTTATAATTGGAATGAGATGTTGGTATAGATATTACGACCTTTTTGAGGTATATGATTCCAATCAGAATAGGTGGAGTAATACTTGTCAAACAGATTGTCTACACCCAAATGTACATTAGTATCAACCCGACCTATTAGGAAATGATAACCTATATTACAATGGAAAATACTATAACTTGAAATCGGTGTCTCACCATATTTTTCACTATAATTGTTATGGCGACTGACGAGATTTGCACCAAACTCTGCCTCTAGGTCATTTAATTGAAGCTTAAACTTCCCTGAATAAGAAAGTGGCGCAATGAGTGGCAAACGTGATTTCGTACTTTCCCTGCCATAGCTGTAACTTAACCTATTCTCCCAATGAAGCCAATAGATTGGATTAATATTGAAAGATGCTGTGATGTTCATAATTTGAGCATGATTCAGATTTTGGTAAATCTTTACTCCTGCAGCGCCAATTGTCATATGTGATAATCTGGTATCTGGAATTCCTATGATATAGTTACTGAAAAAAAATATATTTGTTTCTGCACTGGCTTCGATAATTGAATTGTTCCACGAAACAGAAGCATTCATCTCAACGGCACTCTCCTTTTTCAAGTGAGGGTTGCCAATATAATCATAACGATCGAAAGTGTTATTGAGAAAGTAGCCGTATGCCTCTGTGACAGAAGGGGCACGGTTACCATAACCCGTACCTACTGCCAGTTTCCAGTCTTTATGCCGATAAGCATAACTAACTGCTATACGCCCAATAACATCTTGAGCAGTTCGCTTCATAGAAGGGAAATAAATACTTAAAGCCCGGAAGCCTTCATCGTTGTTTATTCTCTGATTCTGCCAAGATCCTTTTATTGATACTCGTAAAGAATGCTTTTCCCCTATACTAATATTATCAGAGAAGGAGAGACCAGTGTTGAAAGTTCCAACATCAGGCCAGGTAAGCATATACATGGGGGCTATACCATCTACATACATTGTCATATCAGCAAAAAGCGTGTTGTAGTAAGCATCATAATTCAATTGATACTGATGATGATTGCTACTACCTTGCAATAAACTGTAAAGTCCTACGGTACTGCTTTTACCTGGCATATCCATGTGTATTTGAATGTCAGGACGATGTGTATCATCCATATTATGTGTTATATGGTTATAGTACGCTTTAGTTTCCCAACGATTAAAGAATCTTTGCAGATTTTCTCTGCGATAAGATAGTGATGTTATGATACCTGTGGCATCGCTGACATCCATATTTAGTGCGGGGTATCCTACATCAGTAGCTCGATCGAAGATGAGCGTACCCTCCAAAATGTGATTATCTATAGGTTGCCAACCAAGGTTAAGGAATGCATTCACTTTCCTAAACTGGGAAAACTCTATTTCTTTTCTGCCACCTGCATTGTAGTTGTTTGCATGTCTGTAAAACAAACCTAAATTGCTATAAAACCGCTCCCTCGAAAAAGCAGCATCAGCGCCATAGGTCTGTAAGTGTCCATTGGTTTCATAACCTGCAGTAGCATTATATTCTTCTGATGCCTCATTGAACCCAATTTTACGCAATTTCAAATCGATGCTGCCACCAATATTGCCTGTTGCCTGAGGATTCCCGTCGAGGCCGGCATCGAGTCTGATGCGTTGCAGATTACCACTTTCGACATAAGATGTTATAGGATCCATTTTGTCTGTACAGGCATAAAATATCTTCATACCGTCAATCGTGGTAGAAAGGCGTTCTGTAGCCATGTTATTAACGATTGGTTCCCATGCATAAGAACCACGTTTTACCATATTTACACTATGGAGCTGTAAGAGATGCTCTTCGATACTGGCTGCACGTCCTTTTCCAGCCACTTTACGACTAATGCCCACGGCAGAAGTGACAGTTACCTCACTAAGCATTTCCTCGCTAGCAATGGAATCAATGGAATCTTTCTGGGCAAAAGCAGGGACAGTCACTATCGACTGTCCCAAACCAAAAATAAAAACTAACCTCAGTATTAACCTATTAATTAAGCGCATGCTCTATATTTTAAATTGAAATAGTCCAATATAGATTACTATAACCACTATTATCATTCTCACCACCTGCTACTATATTTCCGTTCTTATCTTTCACGACCAGATGGATATTCCAAAGACCTGTCATCGACAAGTTTAGCCGACCTTCGTATATACCAGACTCTTGACGTATTAAAGGTTCATTGCCTGGTGATGAGTGATTGCCCATATCTGGCATCGTTGGCGTATGCTCTATGACAAATTCTTCCGATGCATCGTAATAAGGCAACACCTTATTTTCGCCTGTGCGGGATATATATGCCTGAATGGTGTTTATTCCTGTCTGGAAATTCTCGGCATTGACAAGTGTAAGATAATAGGTGCGGTCAATCAACTTAAATGATTTGATCCATGTATTTCCCGAAGGCTGGGCAACGACATTAAAGCGAAGATTCTCAGTCTTTCCTACAGAACCTTTAACACTATAGTTGAGCGAAAGCTCCCAGAAAGAATTTTCGTCAGATGCCATCAGAGGCGCAAACCATATTTTATAAACAGGCAGACCGTCTATCTTGCTGAAGCTATTGGCCGTGGGGGCACTGTGCTTCATGCCCATAGCACCCATTGTCATAACTGGAACAAAATCACTTATCTGTATATCTTTTACATGCTGATTTGTCGCAGTCTTCTCAACAGCAAATAGCAATTCTGTGTAGCCGACACGCAAAGTGGCATATCTGGCATAGACCCTGATGGTATACTTTTCGAATATGATGCCCGACAAGTCGTCTACCTCTTGATAGTCTGCAAAGAGGCGACGCATGGCCAATTCGTCGTCATAGCTACAGCATTCATCATCATCTTCCGGAATATTTATGACCAGAGGGGAATCATCGGGATCCTCAGAATTATTGCCGCATGATGCAAACAGGGCAGTACCTATAAATAGAAACACATAAATATATAATGACTTTTTCACAATTCATTTCTTGTTTTTACCAGTTCTGACAATTCTTGCTTCGAAAATTTGTGGACCATCTTTAAAGAGGTTATACATCGGACATACCTTCTCAACTGCCTCTAGAAGTTCTTCTATACGCTGTTTGTTTTCAGGTGACTTTACATGAAGTGTGTAGTGTATGTCTGTCGGATAATCGTGTACCTGCTCAAAACCATTGCGACCAGCACGGGGATCCCACTTGGCTTCAACAGAAAGAGCTAATGAATCTAAAGGTATATTCAACTGAGCTGCCTGACCTTCAGTAATATGAGTGATACAAGTAGCCAATACACCCAACAGGTTTTCACGTGATGTCATGCCTGTATTTGAGCCACCCAGATATTCCGGGTTGTCATGAAGTATAAGATATTTACCGTTGACTGTTAATTCACGTACGCCATTGCTCAAGACGCGGACTATAGGGCCGGTCTGTTCTTTACGCTCGCGCCTTGACAGTTCTTGCCCTGCTTTTAGCTGCTTGCGCAACTTTTCTGCTTGTTGTCTGCTTGCCTGCTGGGCCTGGCGCTTGCCCTGCAGATATTCGCGTAGGCCGGCTAACGTATTAGCCTTCCGGCTTTTAGGCGATGGCTGGAGATCGATGTCATGAGTTAACTCTATTGCTTTCTTGATAAAGTTGACTACGGGAGAATTGGCTTCTGCTAATGCTGTCAATTTTTGCAACTCTGCATCTGTGGCAGGTGTATCTATGTAGACCGTGTAGAGAAAGTTACGTGGATAATATACGCGATCTGTCTTCTCTGTGTCAGGTCTACCATGGAGTTCTATCGACAGCGAGTCAATGGGAATACCCAGCAGAGCAGCTTGATTCAGAAAGCTGTCAGCAAGGTCAGAAGCAAATACAGCCTGGGCCGTTGTAGGTGTATCTACACCTGAGTCCTGCCCACCATGACTATACCCGCAATCACCTAAATAGTGGAAGCGACGAACCCGCAACTCGCGCTGTCCACCCCGGTTCTTTGCCACAGCCTGTACGCGGAGCGTCACGGGCTGCAACTCAGAAGCGGGTAGACTTTGCCACTGTAGCAGGGCTGCGCGACGGTGTAGCAAGTGCTCACGAAGGGTGACGGCATTCTGCGCCAGTCTCTGCTTGACGTCAGGGTTCACGAACACCGATTGCGGGCCTTGCTGGTCGGTATACTCGACATATTGTGCTTGGGCTTGGATTCTGACAGTCCATACGACTGCCAGCACCAATACCACTTTCAAACTATTGTTCATCATTGTTAATGTTTATGATTTCCTAAATTTCTTATTACTCAAAATCAGCATACGGATTACTGCCTGTCTTCGACTCGTCGTAGCCATCGTATCCCCAGTTTTGCCACAAGCCCTCCGGGTTGATTTCACGTTGTGCCTGGGGGATAGGATAGCGATAGTGTGCAAATGAAATCGTCTGTTTATTGTACTGAGGATCTTGGGCAACAGTTGAATTCTTGATGGTCTTTACTAAAATACGCCAACGCACTAAATCAAGCCAATGCTTCTGCTCATATACGAATTCCCACTCACGTTCCTGGCGCAATGCTTTGGTAAAACCAGCATAGTCAAGCCCTGCTGGCAGATCGTGAGCAGAGGGTTGGGTAACGGGGAAACTTTTGAATGCACGACGACGTACTTGGTTAATTGCTTCATAAGCCTCTGAGTTTGGCTGGTGATCACGCTCATTGATAGCCTCTGCTTTTACAAGAAGTACCTCAGCATAGCGCAAAATAGTGCGATTGATGTTGCGATTATTGGAAGATCCGTTGGCATCACTTGCATCGATATATTTACGGAAACGAGGTAATGCAAAATGGTAGTACTTACCTGTCTTATCGTTGTAGAGGCTATCGGCAAATGATCCATCCTTACGCTGATCACCCTCTTCATAACTATCTTCGATATCGCGATTCGCAGGTACAACATGAGGTAGTGCATCACTGAATCCGCTTGAGAAAGCACAGTGACAGAGGTGGTTACCACCTGTTCCATCTGCAGCAGAACCCGTATTATGTTGTGTGGCGAAGATGCTCTCCTTACCGTTTCGGTTGTTATTATCCCAATTGGCCAGAAACTCTTCCTCCAGTTCATAGCCCGTCACATTGTTGGCTGCTTCAACGGCAAGGTTGAATTTCTCCTTACGTTGTGCGTCGGTCAAAGTGGGAGAAACCTGTCCCCACGTGAGATAGACTTTTGAGAGTAGAGCCCAGGCAGCTCCACTGGTGGCTCTGCCTAAATCAGAATTGCCATAGGATGCGGGCAGCTTGGCGGCAGCCTCTGTAAGGTCGGTCACAATCTGTGTATAAACATCGTCAATAGGTTGGCGACTAACACCCGTTCCTTCTGAATTGTGGAGCACAATGGGAACTTCACCCCAAAACTGCACGGCATAATTAAGATAATAGGCACGCAGGAACTGAGCCTCACCTACAACCCGTTGCTGAATAGAAGCCGAAATCTTGCTATTACCAAGGACATTGTCAACCACATCATTGGCATTAGTGATACCTTTATAGAGGTCACTCCACATACCTACAATATAGGAGTTAGTAGCATCCCACTTCAATAGACCAAGCAAACCACCTCCTCCATTTGGATTTTCGCCAGAGATGGTAGTCTCTGTTACGAGGTCGGTCATGTAGCCAAAAGCGGTACTCTTACCTACATTCACCTGATATACTGAATTTACAAGTGCGATGGCATCTGCATCTGTGGCAGGCAGATTGCCTTGTGCAAGACTAGACAATGGTGTCTGGTCTAAACTGTCGCCGCAAGATACTAAGGCGGCTGCTATGACGATGTTTAACAAATAATTCTTCATAATTATATCTATTTTACTTTTTTACCTTTTTTTAGAAGTTGAGGTTTACGCCGAAGGTATAAGTGCGGGCTGTCGGATAAGCACCGGCATCAACACCACTGGCCACTTCTGGATCGTAGCCCTTATAACTGGTGATCGTAAAGAGGTTTGTGGCAGTAGCAAACACTTTGATACGTGTCTGTGGTGCTTTCTGAAGACGAATAGGTAACTGATACGTCAGTGTGATGGTCTTCAGGCGCAAATAACTGCCATCTTCAACGTAGCGACTATCTAAGTAGTTTGTGTAATTACTTGAAGAGAATGCTTTGGGAACCGAGGTTGAAGGGTTATTATCCGTCCAACGGTCGAGCAATACTGTAGATCCATTATAGCTGGTGCTTGGCGACTCTAAACGCTGACGAAGGCTATTATATATTTCGTTGCCCTGAGAACCTTGGAAAGCAGCAAAGAGGTTCCAGTCCTTATAGCGTAAAGTGGTAGAAAAGCCATAAGTAAAGTCTGGCTGGATACTACCGAGTATGACACGGTCTGATTCCTGAGTCACCTGACCATCATTGTTCTGATCAACAAACTTGGCGTCTCCATATTCAACAGAAGGTTTTGGTGATGGACTTGGTACTGTAGAAAGATTATCGCCTTTCTGTACGATACCGTCAAACTGCCAACCATAGAAAGAACCGAGGGGCTCTCCTTCCTTGATAATGGTTGAACCACTGATGATATACTCGAGCGGACCAAGATTTGTTACTTCATTTTTATTATGGGCAATATTGGCAGAAAGATCCCAAGAGAAATTCTTTCGCTGGATGATGTTGGCGTTGACAGCAAACTCTATACCTTTGTTCGACACATTACCGATATTCTTCAGCTGGCTTGAGAATCCTGTTGTCTGCTCTACTGGGATAGACAGCAGCAAATCGCTGGTCTTCTTATAATAGGCATCAAACACAAAGTGCAGGCGTTCCTTAAGGATAGAGAGGTCGAAACCTACATTATAGGCTGCAGTAGTCTCCCATTTTAAGTCAGGATTCTCCAGATTGTTACGTACATAGCCTGTGTTCCGGCTTCCTCCAAAATAATAACTTGATGTTCCGTACGTAGCGAGAGAACGGTAGTCGCCAATCTCCTGATTACCAACAGTACCCACACTCGCACGTAGTTTCAGTTCATTAATCAGCTTCTTTCCTTTAAGGAAACTTTCTTCATCTACGTTCCAGGAAACGCCAAGTGAGGGAAAGTAACCCCAACGGTGGTTCTTGGCAAAACGGCTTGAACCGTCGGCACGCAGCGTTGCGGTGAAATTGTAGCGTCCTTTCAGTGTGTAGTTGATACGACCAAGCACGGAATGCAGTGTCGAACGACTGGCACCTGTAGAAGGAGCCACGAGCAACGAACCACTTTGGAGGCTGTGATAACCCAAGGTCTCGTTGGCAAAATCCTCTGATGTGGAAACAGCATACTCGCGGTTTGTCACCTGTGAGGTATAGCCACCCAATATATCGAAATGATGAATCCCGATCTCTTTGTTCCAGTTAAGGGTCGCCTCATACTGATAGACATCGAAACGACTATTACCTACAGTACCATATCCTCCCACAGTGATACCAGGTGATGAAACGCCTGGCGCAAAGAAATTCTGGGTCGTATTGACAATATTGGTTGAAGCCTGGAGTTTCAAAACCAATTCCGGGAGTATGCTCCACTTGGCAAAGGCACTTGCCAACAGATTGTTTGATTTGGTCTGTGAAGTGACATTTGTCAGGTCTGCGAGGGCATTAGGCGTAACATCGCCTTTTCGTAAATCGCCAATCTCATAAGGGTTTGAATAATTATACGAACCATCGGCATTGTAGATAGGTACAGCCTGAGGAATACGAAGTACATATTCGAAAGCATTGCTATTACCACCTACATACGACTGATATGAATTAAAGTCTGTAATACCATTCTGTTCACTTTTACTGGCTGAGATATTTACGCCAACAGTAAGAAACTGATAGAGGTCGCGCTCAAAATTAAGACGGCCTGCATAACGCTTAAAGCCAGTGTTTACGAGAATACCATCCTGATCACTGAAGTTTCCACTGATCAGATAGCGGGTCTTATCATCACCACCACTGATACTAAGTTGGTGATTCTGGGTCGTAGCTGAGCGCAGAGCTGCATCCTGCCAATCGGAGCCAGTTCCCCAAGAGGCTACTTGTGCAGCTGTAACACCTGAACTCTCCAGCAATGCTGGTGATGCTACTTCAAGGAACAGTTCTCCCCACTGCTGTGCATTGAGCAGATCAAGTGTCTTGGCAACCTTCTGCCAGCCGATAGAATATTGATACTCAATATTCCTACGACCTTTCTTACCACTCTTAGTAGTCACGATGATAACACCATTGGCACCACGACTACCATAGATGGCGGTAGCCGATACATCCTTAAGAATCTCAATGGATTCAATATCGTTTGGATTGATGGCTGACAAAGGATTAAAATCGTTAGTAGCATGGCTGACACCTGTACTGGTGGCATCATTACTATTATAGACCAATACACCATCAATGACGTAAAGTGGTTCGTTTCCGCCAGTTATCGAGTTACCACCACGGATACGGATGTTATTAGTGGCACCAGGCAGACCACTACTTTCAGTCACGTTCACACCAGAGACAGCACCACCCAACAGATTATCGAATGAGGTAACAGTCTGATCTAAAAGATCCTTATTAACTGTTGTGACAGCACCTGTTAATTGTTTACGCTGTTGGACACCATATCCCACTACCACCACCTCATCAAGACGATTGGCATTATCTATCAACTGTATTTCTACTGGCTCCTCAAAGTCGTACACATCAACGTCGAGGATACGGTAGCCTACATATTCCACTCGGAGGGTGAGCGGAGCCTCTACTTTCGTCTGCAGTGAGAAGTTACCATTGTAGTCAGTAACTACACCTTGCCCCTTTTCACTCTTCACGATGACTGATGCACCTATTAATGACTCTCCAGAACGGGCATCAGTGATATGACCTGTAATCAGATTTTGGGCAATAGCCCACAGTGGAGCGAGTGCAAATCCTAAAATCAACAATCTCTTTTTCATAAAACCTTTTGTTTTTGCGCATGACTTTGATAAGGACAGTCTTTGGGGACCGTCCAAACCATGCGGAATTTACATTACTAACTAACTACTAACTGAATTATTTCTGTGCGGTAAAAACAGTCTTTACCTTATCTATTTGTACCTGTGTTACTTTGTTATCCAAATTCAGCAATCCAAACTCGTGGTTATACTTTACACCATTAGTGAGAA
>JAEEGK010001959.1_pt1 | contig 51621 bp, 38 predicted proteins | sample 8958771 | NCBI WGS metagenome assembly JAEEGK01 (sample SAMN16246547, study PRJNA631951) | gut metagenome | biome: gut microbiome; feature: rumen; material: SC-attached | host: Bos | place: Iran: Karaj | collected 2018-10 | reverse complement strand
TGCTGTGCCGTGGGGCGCGATTTTCACACTTTGCGAGTTTGATGCATCAGCTGCCGCAGCCTTCACTTCAACAGTTTTCTCCTGCGAAGAATTGTTAGTGACAATGGCCTCCACTGTAACTTTTCCATCGGTTTTGGCGGTGATTTTTACGTCTTCGGGCGTGGTGCTGACAGGCGCAAGACGGCGCAGCCAAACATTGCGGTAAATGCCGCTTCCCGAATACCAACGGCTGTTGCGCTGTTGCGAATTGTCAACGCGAACCACTACGCTGTTGTCGCCTTGAGCGTTCAAAAATGGCGTAACGTCCACACTGAAAGGCGTATAGCCGTATGCGTGCTGTCCTGCGAATTTGCCGTTGACATATACCGAAGAATAGTGGTAAACTCCCTCAAAGTATAATACAACACGCTCGCCATCAGCAAGTTTCGGCGATTTGAAACTCTTTTTGTACCACCCAACACCTGTACCGTAATATCCGCCGTCGTTGAACGAAGGCGCGTTGCGGTCGGGTTGAGTGTAGATGCTCCAATCGTGCGGCAGATTAACGCCCTGCCACTGCTCCGGAATTTTGGCCGTGTCGCCGTTTTGGGCAAACTGCCAACCAAGGTTGAAATTTTCCGCTGTCTGCGCTGTTGCTGTTGCGGCAACAATTATTGCAGAAAGCAATGTTGTCAAACGATTCATAAAAGTTGTTTTTTACGTGTATTAAAATTAAAAGTAAAATTAACTTTTAAAAATCAGATAAGCAAATAAAAAGTTTAGTCGCTTCGCTGTTTAGGGTTTAGAAGGTTATCCCGATAGCTACCGGGGGCTTCGCTGTCCCGATAGCTATCGGAAAGAAGGTTGAGAGAGTTTAGACGTAAGGACGTGGCACGCCGCGTCCGTACAAAATTGTCCGAAGGACAAAATCTGCATAACCGCGGGTAAGCGAAGCGCAACCCGTGGTAAAACGAAAACTAAAAACCAGTCTGAAAGACTGAACCTTTGTAAAGTTCAATCTTCCAGATTGTTGCCTCGGTTGCGTTGAAACCGGCGGCTGCGCTGCGCTTGCGGCCGGTTATGCAAATCACGTCTTTCAGACGTTCATATATATTGAGTTTGTTAGTCATTTTCAAAATCCTAACTAATCACTCCTTTTTCAGCGCCTCGGCGGGATTAGTGCGGGCGGCACCGATAACCTGCCAAATCACTGATATAAACGCAATTGACATCGATATAAGAATGGCCACGACAAACAGCCAGCCGTAGTTTTCAATCCGATAGGCAAAACGCTCCAGATAGAGCCGTGCGGCCCAAACGGCCAGCGGAATGCCAATGACGCAGGCTATTCCAGCCAAGGCCATATAACTGCGCACATTGCGCCAGGTTTCGCGTGTGACATCGGAACCGAAAACCTTGCGGATGGCAATCTGCTTGGTGTTCTCGTCGGCAAAGTAGGTGCTCATAGCCAGCAGGCCGAGCAACGCTATCAGGACGGACAACGCCGCAAAAAGTTCCAACAGGCGCATTGTTTTACGAAATGGCGCCAGTTGCTGACGGTAAACATCGCGCAAAAATCCTGCGCGAAATGGGGCTTGGTAAATGCCGAATTGCTCCATTTGATATTCTCTGTAGGCTTTGAGAATCTGCTCTTCGTACTCTTTGCACTCACCGATGGTCTCAATGAGCAGATTGTGCGAGAAGAACGTCTCCTCAGGTTTGGCTACGATGACGCAGACATTCAGAATGCCCTCATCGCCAGCAGCCGCCGAATTACTCGGGAAATCAGCCACAACGCCGCCGATGTACTCGGCTTGAACACCACGGAAATTGAACTTACGCGCGAAAACTGTTGAAGTGTCGGAAATGTTGGCCGCTCTGTAAGCCGTCTGCCCCAACCAAACTGAGTGCATAATCGGATGTCGAAAGTCCTCCTGAATCTCAAGTCCCATCAAATTGAAATAGTTGGTGTCGCCTATAATAGGCACCAGTTTCAGTTCGGTGCCATCGTCAAGCAGAAAATTTTGCGAGCCGATGGTCATTCCTGGCAAATCGCTCCCCATACCAACTTTGGTCACAAAAGGCAGTTGCTCAACTTTGTCCTTGAACAGTTTTGTCTGGTCGTAAGTTATACCCATATAATAGACGTAAAAGCGGTTCTCTGTCTGCGAGTGAGTGGGACGTTCCAGCATATGTTTCATCTGAGCTTCCATCACCAACCCCATCGCTATAAGCATCACTGCCAAAATGTTCTGGACGATGATGAAAACGCGGCTGAAAACCATCCGATTCTTACGGCGCAGTGTACCCTTGATGACATCGATTGGCTGGAAACGCGACGTAGCCAAAGCAGGAACCAGTCCGTTGACCGCTCCCAACACCAGCACAGCCAATATATAAGCAGCTATGTAACCTGGTGTCAGCAGAACCTGCAACCTGACATTTGAATCAATAGATAATGTGACTTCCGTTCCAAGCAACTCGTTCATAAACGGAACCAGCAGTTTGGCCAGCACCAGCGCACCAGCAAAGCAGACAGCCGTGAATGCCACCGATTCGGCAATAATCTTCCGAAGAATGCCGCCACTGCTTTCGCCCAGCAGGCGTCGTGTGGCCATCTCTTTGGCGCGTTTGCCGCTTAAAGCGAAATTTAAGTTGATATAGTTGAAAATGGCCGACAGCAGAAGCAGGAATACCACAAGAGTAAGCATATAGACCATCTGCTTGTTTCCTTGCCGAGAAAAACCGCTATGCTTCTCGCCATTCCAGAAAATCTCATCGAATCGCCACGTATGCCAGTTTTTCGTCTGGTCGCCATAAGTTGGTTCGTAGTTTTTCCCAACAAGGTCCATAATCTTGGCATCGGCCTCCTCGCGCGGTATGTCAGCTCTGATGCGGTATAGCGTTGCGCAGTTGCCGAGACTGTTGAAATTCTTCTCTTCGTCACTTTCCTTAGTAATTCGGATGATACATACTTCCGAAAGGAAAGTTCCCTTAAGGTCTTGCAGCACTCCGACAATCTTACAACCACTATTCCCCATACGAATCTCCCTGCCTAAAAGCGACGACATATCGTCGCTATGCGCAATGCAAAGAAGTTCGTGAGCAAACGACTCACTAACGACAATCTCATCCTGCCCGCAGAAATCGCTTGCCGAACCCTCCACCCAACGCAGGTATGGGAACAGGTCGAACAATTCCCGGTCGGCGGAAAGAGTTGCGGGGTTGCGGTTTTGCAGTTTCTCTCCGTTGAGCTCGATGTCACCTCCAAAAACCCAAAATGATATTCGGCAGGCTTTCTCCACCTCGGGAATGTTCACTTCGAGTTCTTCTTTGTCCCAGTAGCCCAAGCCTATATATCGGTCGGTGCCGAGCGAGTAAATGCGCTTCCAGTCGGGGTTTTCGTGGGCCACTTGGTACTGCTGCACCACGTAACTGCCAATCAGAATCACAAACGCCAGACTCACAACAAGTCCCAAGGCCTCGATTGCGGTGTATAACTTGTTGCGCGATAGGAATTTCAGGTACGATTTCATTGTGTAAAGTTTTAAGTTATTGGTGTTGGGTGTTAGGTGTTGGGTGTTGGAAGCAGACTGCAAGCCACGTCATTGTTAATTATTAATTGTTAAGTGTTAATTGTCTGTAGTCTGTTGTCCGTAGTCTGAAGTCATTTTGCTTTCTCAACACCCTTTCCCCTTTCATCTACAATTCATTCTTCACGTCCGACACAATCTGACCGTCGAACAGGTTGATTGTGCGTTGCGCAACGGCGGCGTCTTTGGGCGAGTGAGTCACCATAATCACGGTGGTGCCGTCGGCGTTGAGTTCGCTCAAAAGCGTCATCACCTCGCGGCCGTTCTTCGAGTCAAGGTTACCAGTGGGCTCGTCGGCCAGAATCAGTTTGGGGTTGGCAACCACGGCGCGCGCAATGGCCACACGCTGCTGCTGACCACCCGACAACTGCTGCGGATAGTGCTTTGCTCGGTGGCTGATTGCCATTCGTTTCATAATCTCGGTGACGCGTTGCTTGCGCTCGGCGGCGCTGATATTCAGATATTTGAGCGGCAACTCGATATTGTCGTACACGTTCAGTTCGTCAATCAGGTTGAAACTCTGGAACACAAATCCGATATTGCCCTTGCGGAAGTTGGTGCGCTCCTTCTCCTTCAGCCCAGCCACCTCGGTGCCAAGCAGTTGGTACGAGCCGCCCGTGGGCGAGTCGAGCAGGCCCAGAACGTTCATCAGTGTTGACTTGCCGCAACCCGACGGCCCCATAATGGCGACAAACTCGCCTTCTTTGATTTCAAACGATACGCCGTTCAATGCAACGGTCTCAATTTCCTCTGTACGGAACACTTTCGATAAATTTGATACTTTAATCATTGTTTTAAGTTTTAAGTTATTTATTTAAAGTTTAGTCGCTTCGCTTGTTTAAAGTTTAGTCGCTTCGCTTGTTTAAGGTTTAGCGCTTCGCTGTTTAGAAAGGTTTGGGGGTTAGAAGTTTGTTTCTCAACATCTTAACTTCTTACCTTCTCCCCTTTTTTCAGAACACCAGCACCTCGCAGTCGCCGTAACTCTCATACGACGAAGTGATTACCTTCTCGCCTGGCTCCAGACCGTCGAGCACCTCGTAGTATTTCGGGTTCTGGCGGCCAATGCGGATTTCGCGCTTGACGGCTTTGTCGCCGCTGGGCGATACCACGAAAATCCATTTGCCGCCCGTTGACTGATAGAACGAGCCGCGCGGGATAATCACCGCCTCCTCGCTCTGGCCGAGTTGCAGGTTCAGATAGTAGGTCTGGCCGCTGCGGATATTGGCGGGCTGGGTGCCGTCGATACGGAAATCGGCCTGGAACTTGCCGCTGCGCACCTCGGGGTACACCTTGCGGACGGTGGCGTTGAACACCTCGCCTTGGCGGTCGAATGTGGCCGAAAGTCCGAGTGTCACGCGGTCGATATAATGCTCATCAATCTGTGCCTCAATCTTATAGGTGCCGACAGAGTTTATCTGCCCGATTTTCACACCCGCCTGAATCGACTGTCCCAGAACAGCGTCGAGCAGGCCGAGTTCGCCGTCAATGGGCGCCTTAATCACCAGGTTCTCCTTGCGACGGCGAATGATTTGCATATTCTTCTGCATATTCTCCAGACTCTCCTGAAGCCTCTCAACCTCAATGCTGCGGAAGGCGCTGTCCTGTTTCAGGCGCTCGCGCACCAGTTCGTACTTCTCAACCGAAAGGAAATAGTCCTCTTCGGCCTTTGTAAACTCCTCACGCGCAATCAGTTTTTCCTCAAATAGAGCCTTCTGCTGCTCGTAGTGGCGCTTGTTGCGTTTCACCTCAATGCCGAGTTCGATTTCGCTCTGCCTGTTTGAGAGTTTCTGCTGTTCCATCTGAATAACCGTGTTGCGCAGCATATTCTCCTTTTCGGCAAGTTCGGCTTCCGAGTTAAGAATCTGCATATCAAGGTTTTCGTTCGACAAGACCAGAATGGGGTCGCCAGCCTTAAGCCTTGTACCTTCCTCTGCCACAATGCGTTCCACCACGCCGCCTTCGAGCGGGCTCAACTGAATGGTTGTCTGCGGCACCACCTGCCCGCTGATTCGCACGTAATCGTTAAACTCGTTGCGCGTTACATTGCTGATTGTCAGCGTTTCGGCATCCACCTTCAGCGACCGCGAGTCGCTCTGCAGAAGCAGGTAAACCACAGCGGCCACCACTGCTCCGCCCAACCAAAACGGCACCGCTTTCTTTGTAAAAGCCGCCGCAATTCCTTTCTTTTGTTCGATAACGTAGTCCATAATTATTTGTTTATTGATTTTTGATTTTCGATTTTTCGGACGCCATAATATGACGTCCCTATATATACAAATTATTAATTTCTAACTCCTAATTTCTAAATACTCACTGATTCACATACTCCACTCCGCTGTAATACTTTAATACACTTTGCTTTATCAGATAGGTGAAAAGTGATTTCATATCGTCGGATTTGGTTTTCAGATAGTTGTTGACGGCCGTCTGATACTCAAGTCCCGAAATCAGGCCCTGCTCCATCCGTTTTTGGTTGAGCTGATAGGCTTCCTGCTGAATTTCAGTCTTTTTGCAAGCCTGCTGATAGGCGGCTAGAGCGGTGCGGCAGTCGTTGAAAGCCTTGCGCACAGCCGATTCCGTCTCGCGGTTTTTTTGGTCGAGTTCGGCATTGGCGCGGGCGTATGAGTTGCGCTTGCGCGATATTTCAGAGTAGCGGTTCAGGCGGCCGAAGATTGGTATCGAGAGCGAAAGACCTATGTTCTCGCCCACGTTGTCGCGAATCTGCTTATTGAACGACTGCGCATCAGAACCATTGCGCTTGCTATAGCCCGTGCTCAAACTTGCGTTTGCACTCAAATGTGGCAACAGTTGCCAGCGGGCTGTCGAGAGTTCGCGGCGGGCGTTTTCGGCGCGCCAGTTGGCAATCTTCACACTAGGGTTGTTGCCCAGCGCATAGTTGACAATCTCATCCTCGGTTTGATTGTCGGCGGTGGCCAAAGGCATTGTTGTGTCCACCGCAAACTGCTCATCCATAGGGAAGAACATCAAATCAGAAAGCGTCATAATCTGCTCGTCGCGCATCTGGCGTGTGCTGACAAGGTCGTACTCGCGGTCGGCAAGGTCGGCCTCAAGTTGAATGACATCGGCGCGGCTCTTCTGCCCAATCTCCTCCTGACGGCGCATCTTATCGAGCGCGGTGCGGGCTGTAGCAATCTGCTCGTCAAACAGGCGGCACAGGCGGCAGTAGTAAACCACGTTGTAGTAGGCTTCCATCACGGCAAGGCAAATGTCGGCTTCGGCCTGCTCCTGCTCTGTCCGCGAAATGGCCAGCGACGTCTTCGATACACGCATATTGTTCACGGCCTGAAACCCGTTGAAAAGGGTGATTCCCGCCGAAATGCTATAGTCGTTGCTGAACGTTGTAATGTCGATTTTGGTGTTTGTCAGCCAGTCGGTATTGTGGCCAAAACTGTAACTTGCGCCTGCCCCCGCATTAACACTTGGCGTGAAAGCCGCCAGAATGGCGTCGCGGCGCGCAATCCGCGCATCGTCAACGGTGGTCTCGCTAATGCGGATTTTTGTTGAGTTCGATATGGCGTATTCCATACAATCTTTCAAAGTCATTGTGCGGACGCTGTCCGAAGCGTTTGCCCCGAATGTGCTTGGCGCGATTGCCATCATAATACCTATTATCAATTGTTTTTGCATAATTGTTTTACGTTTTTAAAATTTCTGCAAAAACAATGGCATAACCCGTGCCAAAAGCATTACATTGCTGATAATCAGTAAAATCGCACTTTTGCAAAGTGTAAAAAAGTGTAAAGTTTTTTACAGTGGGTTTACAGTTGCTTTACAGGGTTTGACAAAATTTTGTAAAGTCGGAACGCCGCTCACTTTTTTACCCGTGCCCCAAAATCGTACGTTGCGCCAACCGAGAACATTGGCGGAGTTCTGAAGTTGTTGTCGCGGATTTTCATACCGTTGGTGTACGACAGCGACAGGCTCAGATGGTTGAACCGTATGCCGGCCGACGGCGACACATAGAACCCGCAGGCGTTGTACGAGCGCTCAATGGGCGTGCCGTCGGAATCGGAACGCGTCATTGCGGGCGTGTGCCGGAGTCCGCCACCCATCCGGAAGGCCACAAACGGCGACACCTTGCGGTTGAACGCCTCAACGCGGCTATCCAGAAAGAGCGGCACCGCCCAGCAATATTTTGTTGTGCCGGTGTAGGTGTAGATATACGAACAGCCGACTCCCACGTACCAGAACGGCTTGATATTCGCTCCCATCGACAGCGAAAACTGCGTGCCGTTGCCAACAATGTCGCCATAAACATTATCGCCATTGTTTGTTTTGTCGTTATCAATGCCTTTTTGGAAATCCTCGGCATCAATTGGGAAATTCAACTCCCAACCCATAAAAATGCGGAAACCCGAGCGCATATACCGTTTACTGATGCGCTCCTCATAATTCTGCCGCTTTTCGGCATTGCGGGCGTCCTGGTTCTCAATGCGGACCTGCTCACGAATCGCTTTTTTTTCGGTGCGGCGCTCCTCACGCCTCTCCTCGGCCGACGTTTTCGGGCGCGGCTCCTTCACCAGAACGGAGTTTATCTTCTTCTCCTCCACCATAACTTCAAGCGTCCTGTCGATTACGCCCGGCTTGCTGACCCGCACAAAATGCCGGCCAACCAGAACCTCGTAAATGCCTTTGTTCTGCCCAATCAGCGACCACAACAAGCCGTTGGTTTTCCCAACTGGATTGTCATCGATGTAAATGTCAGCATATTTGATGTTCGACCTCACGCGGACCTTTCCCGACGGAATTTTCTGCAGCTCGCCATCAAACTGCAGGTCGCAGTCTTGAGTGATTTTAAATGTTTGTTTTTCTTCAAGATAGAACTTCCCTTTCAACGTCATTGTGTGCTCGCCCGCCTCTAATTGGATTTTTGCGGGTGTTTGGCCAACCAAATTGCTGTCGATATAGATTTCAGTGCCTTCCGGCAGATAATTAATTGTGGCATAACCCTTTGCACGATTGAGTTTTACATTCAAACTCGACCGCTCAACCATATTCACAACAACCACGCCCGAATCGGTAATATAGTTCTCACACTCAACCCGATATGTGTGGCGCCCCGTCTGCAGGAACGGCGATTTGATTTCCGAATCCAGCTTCTCATCATCAATGTAGATGACAGATTCTTCCGGCTCCGCGCTTATAATCAGATAGTTACCCTCAGTTTCAATCTTTTTGTACGACAGGCGCATCTCGTAAGTGCACAGCTTCTCAATCTTGACCGGATAGGCGTACTGGCGCAAAACACCTAATGATTTATGCTTGACAGTCAGATGTTTGGCGCCACGCGGCACGTAAACCCAATATTCACCCTCATCGATTTTTGGCACGGTAGTTACAATGCCCAGTCCGTCGCCCTCGAAAATGAATCCGTCGCTCTGCACCGCCACCTTGATAAGGGCGCAAGGCTCGCCGTTCTGGTCAATTTTCTTCTGCGTGCGCGCCGTCAGGTCGTTATCGAGTTTCCTGAACAACGCCACCGAAATGCTGTTGTCATTGCTTTGCGCGAAAACGGTTGTGGCACAAAGCATTATCGCAAAAAGGCTGGCTATTTTTCTCATAGTTAGAAAGTGAACGAACTTAAATCAATCAAACCGAACTCGGGGTCTTTCTCCGGCTGCCACGCGCGGACGTGAATCACCGGACTTTCGCGGTCGTTCAGGTCAACCATCAGGAAAAGGTAGCCCGTGTCGCCATAGTTCGACGAAAAATAATCCTGCTTAATCTGTATTCCATAGATTTCGCCGTTGCCGGCCTTGCGGATTTCGCTGTCGGCAAAACGCAGGTTGATGAACTCATTGCTCTTGAAGCAAACATCCAAATTCTTGATATACTGCTCTTTGGTCTGCTTTGTGTAGCGCACAATCTGCTTGTCGGGCTCAATCGCCATTGCGTCCTGAACAGGCTGTTTCTTAAGCACGTGACCAACAATTATCAGCGCGTCGTCGGCAAAAATGCTGCTGATGTAGTCGAGGCGCTTGAGCGCGTAGGCCGTCTTGTAATTTTCAAGGAAGCGGATGAGCGTCAGGCGCGAAGGCTCGCTCCACTGCGACTTTCCGGTGATGCCCTCCAAGGCTGTCTGCGCAAGGCCGAACGAGAGCGAGTGAATTTTGCCGTCGGTGCCGAACTCAAAAACAATGTCCTCGACAAACGAGTTTTTGTTGTTGGGGAAGTTGAAAACCAGCGGCATACTGCGGCAAATGACGCCTTCGTCGGTTCTCGCAAAGCGATAGTCGGGCGTGCCGCAGATTCGGGCGCGGCCGTAGTTGACAAGTTTCGTGAACATATCCCAGCCGTCCTCGTCAAAATATTGGCGTACAGAATCGTAAGAGCGGCTGATGACACTTCGCTCAATTTCGGCCATAATACGCTTATAGTCAACATCGTTCTGAACATATTCGAAGAACGATTCGGTTTTGGCGGCAGTTTCTTCCTGCGCCTTCCGAATCTCCATTTGCGCCTGCTTCGGCTTGGCCGACACACTGCTCAGTTGCAGATTGCTGCTCTTATATGGCACTGGTTCAATGGTTTCCATCACATCTTTCAGCTCGGAGTCGATGGTCGCCTCGCCCGTGAAAATATACTCGCCCTTCAGGTCCATTTTGGTCTCATCGAAAATGGCCGGCAGTTCGGCCACACCGCGCCCGTCTTTGGCCGAAACAATGTTCGACCAATCTTGACCGTCCCAATAGGTGAAGTCGAAATTGCTGACAGGCTCGTTTTTGTACGTGAAGAAAAGCTCCACCTGACGGAAGCTGCCGTCAATCTTCGTGTCACCTTTCGTCACTCTTATGTTATTGAAAATGTTGTTAATCTGCTCCGGAATCCACGATGCCAACAAATGTTGCTCGCCGCTCTCCTCGTCGGTCATTTTTATTGTGGCGCCGTCGGGATGGCTGCGGAGCAAGGTTTGCGCCCAATAGTAGTAGCGCAGCGCGTCGGCAATCTGCAGCTTCCGCTCCGCCCTCTGGGCCGACTCAACAAATCCGATAATCTTATTCCTACGCGCCACAAAAATCTTCTTAATCTCGGTGCGTTTGATGTAGCGGAAGACGGTAACCTTCGGTTCCTTGCACGCCACCACGCGCTCGGTGTTGCTCAAAGTGGCTTGCGAGTAGGTCTTTATAACGCCTTTGAAAGTCTCGCTATAGCCGCTTGGATTCTCATCGCGCACCAGCGAGAAATCGCTTTCAACTGATGTTGAAATCTGCCCGATAAGGTCGGCAAGCGCGTCACGGTCGGCCACATTGAGGGTTTTGCCCTCTGCCTCGCCCCACAAATACACGTTGCCCTGATTCTTTATTTGCGCGATGCGTTCCTGCACCTGCTTCTCCTCCGTCCTCTTCGACTGCGCCATTGCGGGTAAAGCACAATAAATGAGGACTATAAATGATAGTACGATTCTCATTTTTACAGATGTTTAATTAAGCTACTCCGATTTAGGTTCGGTTTCATTTTGTTAGTTTTCAATTATTTACACTTCACAACACGCCATAATTATAGCGTGAGACGGTAAATCTGCATAGTTTTTTAGTTGCGTTTGAATATACAAATGTATAAAAGTTACTGATTTTTGAATAACCAAATATTCTGTAGTTTTGCCAGCAGAAACAAAAAACAATGTACAGCGATTTTCAAGACCAATTACGAAGCCGGCTTGCGGCCATCAACGATGCGGGGCTTTACAACGAGCGCGGCACGCTGATGTCGGGTGCGGCAGTTATCAACACACCGCAAGGGCAGGTCTTGAATTTCAAAAGCCCTGTTTACATTGATAATCTGGCCGATGCGGTCCAAATTGAAACCGCTGCGGCCAAATACGGCAACAATCCGGCACCGGTGCTCGAAGGCAAAATCGCCCATTTGCTTGGCGCTGAATCGTGCTTGCTATTCAGTTCACTCACTGATGCTTACGTGGCCATATCGGCACAACTGCTGAATCGCAGCGACGCCATCATCTACGACACGCCGAGTCTCTACTCCTTCACAACCGCTGTGAGCCGCGCCTCGAAATACAAATTCCACAACACCGACCTTGCCGACCTCGAAAAGCAGCTGAAACTGTCGCAGGCGCAGCAAAACAGGCTGATTGTGGTTGACGCCGTCAACATTGCATCGGGCAATATTGCTCCTCTGAATCAGATATTTGCGTTGGCCGACAGGTATCGCGCGATGGTGGCTGTTGACGAGACCAACGCGGCCGGACTTTTTGTGGACGGTGGCGGCGCAAGCGAACTTCTCGACGTCAAGGGTCGGGCCGAACTGACCATAGGCTCATTGACAAAGGCTTTTGGCTGTCAATCAGGCGCATACATTGCCGGCCGCCGCGAGATTATCGACTATCTGCGCCAACCGACAGGCCTGCCCGACTTTGCCGCGCCAATGGCAAAAACCGATATGGCCGCAGCCATTTCCGCCATCGACAATCTACCGCAAAACACTGAACAAAGACAATATTTATTGCAGATTACCAACTACTTAATCCGCAAACTCTACGGCGAAGGCTTCGAGATTCCGCCAACGCAGTCGGCTATTTTGGCGGTGATGGTTGGCGACAACCAAAAAGCCGAACTTTTTGCACGGCACCTGCACTGCAACAACCTACTTGTAACGTGCCTTGCAAGCCCGCTCATCGACAACCAGAACGCCCGCATTGTTCTGCAATTGTCGGCCAACCACACGCAAGAGCAGATTGAACAGACCGCCAAAATATTCGGAAAGGTAGCGCACGAGATTGGCGTCTTACAGTAATTTGCTGATAATCAATTAACTTTTGCCAATTTCTTTTTTTTGCCAATAAATTTCAAAGTGCTTGCACTTACAAAAACTTGCATTACTTTTGCACCCGCATCAAAGCATTGGCGTATGGTGTAATGGTAGCACACCAGATTTTGGTTCTGTCAGTCAAGGTTCGAGTCCCTGTACGCCAACAACCTTCAGATTTTTCTGAAGGTTTTTTTATTTTTGTCCCTATGCAAAATTTTGGCAAGATATTGATTCTCTCTTTTTTCGCTTTGGTGGTCGCTTGCGCGAAAATGCCCGACAGCATTGTGCAATATGAACAGACGCGGCATCAAATCAAGATTGTGAAGATGTTGAGCATCAGTAATTTGGAACCATTCACCGCCGCCGACAGCCTTGCAATCTGCCAAACCGAACTGCAAAAACGCAAAGCGGAACTTATTGACATTCAGCAACATTTCATCGACTCGGTTAGTGTTGCCATTGACAACGCCCAGCTCCGAGCCGATGGCGAAAGCGATGCCGCGATGAAGAAAGCTCTTGCAATGGGTATCAGGTCGATGGAGAATAAGAGAGCTACCGCACAGCAGATTATCGATTCCTACAACAATTCGCCCGAAACCACAAGCCTGAACGCAATTATTTGTCTGGCAGGCAAATACCGGCAAATGGGCGATTCAATAATCGCTTTTGCGCAGCATTGCTCCTTCATTGGCCGACAAGGCTCGCTACCTGAAGAGAACTTCTCTCGTAAATACTTGTTGTCGGCTGACAATCAAACAATTATTGGCGAAATTACTGAACCTTAGTGTAACGGCCGGCAAACAAAATAATGTTGGTTTGCGTGTCGCGAATGAAATAGACAAAAGGTCTGTCAATTGTAAGATGCTTTAGTTCTGGGAAATAAGCCGATTTAACCATCATTGTGGCGGCAGTGGCCGCAGCCGCTTCCGTTCCGGCCTCATCAACCTCAATCACAGCCTTTTGCACCACTTTCGACAGCTGCAAATCCTGTTTGCCCGACATCCCCGAAAAATCGGCAGCGCCACCAAAGGCCTCAACAATTCCCAACTGCCTCAAAATCTGACTGAAATCGACAGACGATGCCGCATTAAACTTCGGCATCGACAATGCCACACGCTCATCGCTCAAACTGTCGGCCACGCCTTGAACAAAATCGGCAGTGAGCCGCGCCTCAACATCGGAAAAACGCCCCTCGACAGGCACAACAATTAGCATTGCGTACCGCGTGTCGGCATAAACCAACTCAACCGCCTCGTAATCAGAGCTTTTGCAATATCCGAAATTTTCAGTCTGCAACATAAACGTAGTCGATGCCGTACGGCCGTCAATTTGATGAAAATCAGCAACTTCACTATTTTTCGGTTTGAACTTTCGCAGCCAATCGCACTTGAAACTGATTGCATTCACAAGCACCATCCGCGTGTTGACGTTGACCATATCGTTGGTGAGCAGGTTGGTGATTTTTCCGCCCGTCTGCCCCGAAACCCAGCGGTTGACCGTGGCGCACGACTGACGGCAAGCCCGCCGCGATGAGAAATTCAACTGGTCACAAGTTGCTTGGTAACAGTCGGTTATCACATCCGCGTAGGCTGGCAAAATATTGTAGTCGCGTTTCACCCAAACCGAATTGGCTAACGTCAGCACATCCGCGCCGTTGCCTTTATAGCTGGCAATCAGAAGTTTTGTGTTTGGACCAATCTGCGCGGCACTCTCGTTGGGGTTCAAAACGGCCACCATTTCGACTGCGGTGTTTCCTCGCGCGCCTTCCTCAACCATACGCATCGCCAGATTAAGGCTCAGCGGCGAAAAAACGAAATTGGCATCGCCACCATCGGCCAATTTGGCGTATGTGGCCGCGGCAAATCCGTTCACATCGCGCGACAGCGGGGTAAAACCCTGACCTTGCACCGATGCGAACGCTGCCACTGCCAAACTCACTGCCGCTAACCGCCTCATAACGAGAATGTTTTTTCCATTTCAGCCTCAACATCGGCAATCTCCGCCGGAATGCGTTTCTCACCCAATCGGCGAGCGCCGTCGGCGGTTATCAGCAAATCGTCCTCAATGCGGATTCCTCCGAAATCGAGATACCGCTCCACCTCATCGAAATTGATGAATTGCTCGTTGGTGCGCTCGCGACGCCACTGCGCCACAAGCTCCGGAATAAAGTAAATTCCAGGCTCATCGGTAACCACAAAACCCGGCTCCAGCTTGCGCCCCATCCGCAACGACGATGTGCCGAACTGCTCAATAGGCTGAGTCTCAGCGTTATATCCAACGTAAATCTGCCCCAGATTCTCCATATCGTGAACATCGAGACCCATCATATGGCCGATGCCGTGAGGCATAAACAGCGCGTGGGCACCGGCAGCCACGGCCTCGTCAACATCGCCGCGCATCAAACCCAAAGACTTGAGCCCTGCGGCCAGCACCTTGCAGCACTCCAAATGCACGGTCTGATAGGTGACGCCTGGGCGCGACAGCTCAAGCGCTTTATGGTTGGCGTCAAGCACAATCTGATACACATCTTTCTGACGCTGAGTGAATTTACCGCTGACAGGGAACGTGCGCGTGAAGTCCGACGCATAGCCCATCGGCGTTTCGGCTCCGGCATCAACAAGCATCATCCGACCGGGAGTTATGGGCAGATGGTGACTGTGATTGTGAAGCGTCTGGCCATTTTGCGACAGAATTGTGGCAAACGATGTGGTGCCGCCATATTTTAATGGTATGCTATCGACAATGCAGTGAATCTGGCGCTCGGTGGCGGACGTCTTCACAAGGCGCATTGCGGCGGTGTGCATCTCATAACCGATGGCGCACGCACGCTCAATTTCGGCAATCTCTTCGTCCGATTTCACGGCCCGCAGGTCGATGACGGCCTTTATCAGCTCAAGCGAGCACTCTTGGCGCAAATCGGCCAGACCAATCCCCAGCAACGATGCGAGCGCAAGCGTTACATCGGCCTTGTAAGGCGGCAGAAAATGAACTTTGCGGCCCTGTTTTTTCGCTGCCGCGATGGCAGTGTGAAAAGCGCTCATCGGTGCCGATTTGGCGACTCCGCACATCGAGGCGAAATCAGCAATGGTGGGCAGAGGACCGGTCCAAACCACATCGTCAATGTCGGCATCGTCGCCATAGAGCCACTCCTCACCCGACTCAAAATCGATGACACCAACCAAATTCGGCTTGATGATTCCGAAGAAATAGAGGAACGTGCTGTCCTGCCGGAACGGATAGGTGTTGTCGGCGTAATTGATTGACGATTCGGAGTTGCCGTAAAACACTCCGATTCCATTGCCCATTGCCGCTTTCAGTCTTGCGCGGCGGGCGATATAAGTCTCTTTTGAAAACATTTCCATAATTGTATCTGATTTTTGTTTGATAAGACATCAAATTTCATAAGTCCTAATGATAAACTCCTTTAATTGCTGATTATCAAATTTTTCAAGATAAAACTTAATTGTTTCTCTATAACCATACGGATCCCACTTCCCCACGTGGGCCGCAATATAACTGACGAACTCTTTTTCTGAATTTTTACTAATGACATCTGTGTCAAACTCACATATAATTGATTCAGAAAACCATAATTGACCTTCCGTCTTTCCATCATATTCTTTAGGGCACTCCATCTCTCCCTTATAGAATTTGCAGAATTTCAATAAATCTTTCCTAATCATACTTATTTGTTTTTTTAACAAATATAATCATTTCCATACTATACAAATTATAAACCCCATCACTTTGCCAATAATCGCTTACTTTTGCGCCCGTTTTAAAAAGAAGAAGAAATGGAACCAATTGAAATTGTCGGCTACGCAGCCGCAGTGCTCACAACCATCTCGTTTGTGCCGCAAGCCGCAAAAATCATCAAGACTAAGGACACCAAAAGCATCTCGCTCGGAATGTACGCGCTGTTCTCTATCGGTGTGCTGGGCTGGCTTGTCTACGGCCTTGTAACGCACACATTGCCAGTAGTTTTGGCCAACGGCGTCACATTGTGCTTCGCCAGCGTGATTCTGGCATACAAAATCAAATACAAATGACGGTTGCCGCCGGTTACTATTTTATTATAGGTATAACGGTGGCGAAAAATATTTCAGTCAGAACCCGGTCGCATTGCGAAAAAAAAACGCTGCCAGCGGCGGTAAAAATGACAAATTCCGCTTCGGTGGCAAAATTTTCGGCCCCGACCGGAAAACGCACACCGCAAAATCCGGCTGAATTTCAATCATTAGCCGCCGGTTTGTGAATCGCGCAAAGCGAAACTAAATATTTTTCCCGCAAAACTTTTTTATTTGCAAAAATTACTACTTTTACAAATACGGCATTCGCAAAAAAGATGGTGCTGTAAAGGATTAGAATGAATATTGTATGGTCACAAACGAAGATGCAGCGAGGTTAATTTCAGCCATCAAGATGTCGTCAACTTACGATTTCAGTGACTATTCTGACAAATCGTTTTGCCGAAGGATTGAGAAAATATTGTTAGACAACAATATGGACCTCAACCAATTGATTCTGAAAATCGGCAAAGACAAGAATTTCCTGGAACAGATGGTGAAGGACATTACCGTGAACACCACGGAACTTTTCCGCAACCCCGAAATGTGGCAAACGCTTCGCTATCACATACTTCCGAAGTTCAAGAAGAACCGCTCGATATTCATCTGGCACGCAGGATGCTCCAGCGGCCAGGAGATTTACTCGATGCTCATACTACTCAACGAGCTGGGCTTGTTCGACCAGGCCAAAGTGTTCGCCACCGACATCAACACCGATATGCTTGAGGCCGCAAAGACAGGCACTTACAAATACCGGTTCAATCTCGGCTACCTCGACAATTTCGACAAGGTGCTGAAAGAGAACCCATTCAACTTTGAGGATAAAGTCGATGTGCCATACGAGAAGTATTTCGACATCGACAAGGTGAAAGACACCATTCAGATGAAGCCGTTCCTGCGCGAGAAAGCAGTTTTCCGCAAACACGACCTTGTGAAGGACGGCAATGTTTTCTACTCGAAATTCGACCTGATTTTCTGCCGGAACGTGATTATCTACTTCAACAACAAGTTGCAGAGTCGCGTTATCGATATGTTCAACAGCAGCTTGAACCGCGACGGATACCTGATTCTCGGGTCGCACGAGAGCATTTTGGGCGCATCGGCCAACAACTTCGAGCGCTCGAAAGGTTTTTACAAGAAAAAACAGATGTAGTTATGGTTGATAATATAGGCATAGTAGACACCCGGAATATTATCAGTGCTGTAACTGAATCATACGGCATTGATATGTCGGATTATACGTTCACCATTCTTAAAAGGCGCCTGGTGAACGCCATCAACACGCTTGGCAGCCACTCTGCCGACGATTTCACCGACAAAATACGCCGGAAAGCCATCTCAGCTGACGACTTCCTGTACGTGATGGCGCTTGAAGTTACCGAATTCTTCCGCGACCCGTCGCTCTGGCGCGAGCTTCGCGACCGCTACATACCAGAAATCTGCCGCACCGCCGACAGCCGCATCTGGATGCCTAGCGCGACATCGGGCGACGAGCTGTTCTCGTTAGCCATCATCATTGCCGAAGCCGGATTGCAAGGCAAGCTGAAAATCGATGTCAACTGCCCGTCGGACAAGCACGTGGAGCTTATCAGGCACGGCGGCAGCTACGACCAGAAGAAGATTGAGGTGAGCGAAGCAAACTACACCCGCTACGCCGGCAAGACGCAGTTCGCTTCGTACTACACGCTCAACGACAACCGCGCCTCAATGAAACCTGCGCTGCTCAGCGACGTAACACTCGAAAAGCAAGCCGACATTCTGAACGCGAATCCAGGGAAGAGGTACAAGATGATTGTATATCGCAACAAACTGCTTCAATTCAATATTCCATTGTACGAGAAGGTGATACGGAAGCTTGTTGAGAACCTCGAGGTTGGCGGATACCTGATTATCGGCAATATGGAGACTCTTGAGTATTCGGAAACGAGCAAGAAGCTGCAAGTTGTGAACGCGAACGAGAAAATTTATAAAAAAAGGGTTGACTGATGAACGATTACAAAGCCATAATGATTGGAGGTTCGGCCGGTAGTTTTCAGGTAGTTAGCCGAATTATTGCGGCACTGCCAGCCAACTATCCGCTGCCGATTCTGATGTGCCTGCACCGCCTGAAACACATCCGTTCGGGATTCGTTGAGGCACTGTCGATTAAATCGAATCTGCCGATAATTGAGCCGCACGACAAAGAGCCGCTCAAACCGGGCCGCATCTATCTTGCGCCCGCCAACTATCATATGTACATCGAGCTGGGCAACCGGTTCTCCCTCTCAACCGAGGACGTTGTGAACCACTCGCGCCCGTCAATCGATTTGTCGTTCTTCTCGGCATCGTACAATTTCAAGAAAAAACTGGTGGGCATAATCTTGAGCGGCGCAAACAAAGACGGCGCGCTCGGACTGAAGAGCGTGACCGACAACGGCGGCCTCACCATTGTGCAGGACCCCAAAGAGTGCCAGGTGCCGACAATGACAACAGCCTCGATGAACGCAACAAAAGTTGATTACGTGTTCAGCACGAAACAGATTATAGATTTTTTACTTAAATTAGCATAGTCTATGGATGAGCTACTGAAATACCGAAAAAAGATAACGTGGTGGACGATACTGCTTGTCGCCACCTGCGTTGCCGCCGTGATAACACTGCTGGCCGCCGCTCCGGGCTTTGGCAAAAACCAATTATCACTTATATTATTGGTGATTATTCTGGTTCAGATTCTGGTTGCCTTAAAAATCGGATTGATGGGCTCAAAAATCACATCGATATACATTAAATCTGAGGAGGAACGCGCCGCGGCTGCCCAAATCAACGACGAGCAGTACGAGAAAGAGGTTGACCAGAAGATGAAGGAAACCACCGACACAGGCTTCGACCTGAACGACCTGCTCGCAAAAACCGGCAAGCAAAGCGATTGGAAAAGTTTTGGCGACTCGCTGCTTTACGCGCTCTCGAAACAGCTGGATATGGCCGTGGGCATTGTGTTCAAGTGCACTGATGACGAGTTCTCGCCGGCCGCCACTTTCGCATACTACAGCAACGAGGCACCTCACTCGTTCAAGATGGGCGAAGGTTTGTCGGGCCAAGTGGCAAAAGACAAGAAACCTATGTTTTTGAACGAGTTACCGAGCAAAAGCTTAGTGATTGTGTCGGGTCTCGGACAGATTGAAGTAAACAATTTGGCAATAATTCCAATTTTAAAGGACGATAATGCTGTTGGATTGATAGAAATCGCTACCTTTAAGCCCTTTGAAAATGGGTTTGTGAACAAAATAGACGAAATTTCAAATGCAATCGGTGGCGTTACACCGCAATAAAGATAAGCTACGATGGAAGCGTTTATTGACAAAATAAAAAAGATATTTGTATACAAGGTGAACAATCGTATCAACTTCACCCCCACACTTGTCGGGCTTGGCGTTGTGATACTGGTTCTGTCGTGGATATTCGGCTTTATGAGCAGCGGCGGCACTGCCTCGCTGTCGAGCCTTGCAGAAATGCACAAGACATCACCGTCGTATTTCCTCATCGACCTTTTGCCGATACTGTTGGGCGTGCTTGGCTACGCGTTCACCAAATCGCAGCAAGAGACAATCGAATCGCTTGAAAATCAAATTTCAGAAAAAGACCACGTCATTAATATGAATGCCCACTTCGCCAAGAAAATTGGTGAAGGCGACCTCTCGGCCAATGACGCTGAAATCAACGACAACGACATTCTGGGGCACTCGCTGAAGAAAATGCGCGAGAACCTTGCACTCACCAACGAGAAAGAGAAAGAGCAAAACTGGATTGCCAAAGGAAAAGACATTATTTCGGACATTCTGCGTTTGCAGAATGACCTCGGCAACCTCTCGTATCTTACTTTGGTTGAGCTTATTAAATATATCGATGTTATTCAGGGCGCGTTCTACATCTACAACGAGGAGGAACAAACTCTCGAAAACACAGCCACTTACGCCTACAACCGCCGCAAATATCTCGACACCAAGTTCCAGATTGGCGAAGGTCTTGTGGGACAATGCGCCTACGAGATGGATGTCATCTACCGTCGCGAGATTCCTGATGATTTTGTAACCATCACAAGCGGCATTCTAGGCGACCAAAAACCGAACTCACTGTTGCTGGTTCCGCTCATCACCGACGAGAAACTGCAAGGTGTTCTTGAGTTCGCGTCAATCAAAGACGATATTAGCGAGCTGAAAATCAGATTCTTGAAAGAATTGAGTGACATCATCGCGCGAACCATCTTCAACCTTAAGGTTAACACCCGTACCGAGAAACTGTTGAAAGACGCGCAGGAAATGACCAACGAGCTTCAAGAGAACGAGGAGCAGCTGCGTCAGAATGCTGAGGAGATGCGCGCCACACACGAGGAGTTGGAGAAAACAAACTCGAATCTGCAAACCCAAATCCGCGAGGTTGAGAACGCGCAGAAACGTCAGCACGCCTTGCTTGAGAACGCGTCGGAAATCATCTCGATTTACGATGAGGAGATGAAGCTGAAGTATATAAGTCCCTCTGTATTAAACATCTACGGTTACACAACCGAAGAGATGATGGAAGGCAAAGACCTCGACCGCCTGACAGCTAAAGGCGTAAAGGAATACACCGAGACTTTTGGCAAACTGGTTGAGCAAGCCAACTCGTCGGCCACCATACAATATACTTATATGCGTAAGGACGGCCAGAAAATCTACATCGAATCAACCGGCCGCAACCTTCTCGACGACCCTGCCATCAACGGCATCATCATCAACTCACGCGATATTACAGAACGCAAGCGTGCAGAGAAAGAGGAGCGTATGAAGAGTAAGATGCAGTCATTGTCGGAGAATTCGCTCGACCTCATCCTGCGTGTCGGCACCAACGGACAGTTCTTCTACGCCAACCCAATGGTGAAGACGTTCACTCAAATCGAAATATCCGACATCATAAACAAAAACCTTGATGACGTGGCATTTGACCCAGCCATCAAAGATTTCTTCAAAGATGCGATAAAGACCGTCAAGAGCACAAATAGCAAGCACGAGGCCGAGGTTACGTTCCCGACTCACTTTGGCGACCGCATTATGCAGGTGAACGCCATCCCTGAGTTCAGCGACGATAACAAAGAGCTGGAAACAATCCTGTTCGTTTCGCACGATATTACCGAGCAGAAACTGGTTGAAATAGAGATTCAAGAGAAAAACAAAGCCGTTGCCGAAAGTATTAACTACGCAAGGCGCATTCAGACAGCCATTCTGCCAAACACCAAGTTCATTCAGGAATTCCTGCCGAAATCGTTCATCTTCTACCGTCCGAAAGACGTGGTCAGTGGCGACTTCCCGTGGTTCTTCAAGAAAGGCGACGATTTGTTCATTGCCGCAGTGGATTGCACAGGTCACGGCGTTCCGGGAGCTCTGCTGTCGTTCATCGGCTACTTCACCCTGAACAACGTGGTTGACCACTACGACAACATTGATGCAGGTGTTATTCTCGACAAACTCCACGAAGGTGTGCGCACCACTTTGAAGCAAGATAGAATCGACACCGAAGCCCGCGACGGTATGGACGTTGCACTCTGCAAAATAAACTTGAAGAAAAATATTTTGGAATTCGCTGGCGCCCACAGACCACTTTATTTACTGAGAGGCAATGAGTTAACTCAATATAAAGGTAGTCATAAGGCAATTGGAGGCATTCCATTAGGTAAAAAACCTGAAGCGGATTTTGAAAATCATTTAATAAATTTGGAGCCCAAAGATCGTGTGTTCTTTTTCTCAGACGGTCTGCCCGACCAAGTCAGTGGTGAAACCGGAAGGAAATATCAGGCAAGCCGCATACGTGAATTGCTGGTAGAACATTACGATGTTGAGATATATGACTATGAAAAAATCATTTATGACGATTTCATGGCCTACAAAGGTGACTATAAACAAGTCGATGATATATTGTTAATAGGAATTGAATTTTAAATGTATTAAAACGAGACAGCTATGGATGGGAACAAAGATTTTCTAGAATTTGTCTATAGTTTTAACGAATCGATGGAAAGCAAAAACGTTAAACTTGTTTACAAGGGCGAAATTACGCACCAGGTAACCAAGGCTTTCACATCAATCACGGAGACCAATATGATGGTTGAGGAAGAACCTAACTCCGTGCAGAAGAAGGTGTTCCACGTAATTGTGGAGTTCCTGCAGAACATCAGCAAACACGCCGACTATATGGGCGACGAAAGCCACGAGGAAGGCAGTGGAGTGTTCCTGCTCTGCAAAGACGATGAGAATTATGTCATCACCACCGGCAACATTCTGATGAAACAGAAAGAGGCTGCCATTGGCGAGGTGCTCGACAAAATAAACTCACTCGACAAGGAAGGCTTGAAAGCACTCTACAAGCAACAGATAAAAGAGGGCCGTCTGTCGGACAAAGGCGGTGCGGGCCTTGGCTTTATCGACATTGCCAAGAAGACTGGAAATCCATTGGATTACAAATTTGTTCCCTTGAACGATGAATTTTCATTCTTCATTATATCATCAACTATTTCGAGAACTCAAAATTTTGATTAACAAATAATTACTTTTAACTATGGAAGTTATAAAAATTGTTGGAACGGATGATACTCCCAGTGTAACCTTAGATGTAGCGAACGAAATATTCGAGATTTCAGGAAGATCGCTTCCTGAGGATGTCGCAGTATTCTACGAGCCGATTTTGGACTGGATTGACCGCTACTCGGAAGAAGCAACGGGTAAAACGATATTCAACTTCAAATTGGTTTACTTCAACACAGCATCGTCGAAAATGATTCTTGACATTCTTCTGAAACTTGAGGAGATGCACGAAGCAGGCAAAGATGTGCTTGTAAGATGGCACTACCCCGAGGATGACGAGGATATGGAAGAGGCTGGCGAGGAATATTCAGACATTGTTGACGTTCCGTTCGAGCAAATCAGCTATTCGCTTGATTAACAAATAAAAAAAGAAGGTCAATACAAACACCTTTGAGTAGATGAGTGAAGAGATTCTGAAGGCCCTGATGCAACTCTTTGCAATTATTGCAAAGCAGGATGGCGGCGTAAAAGACAGTGAAATCGACTTTGTCGAGAATTTTCTTACCTCTCAACTTAGCTCCGACTTTGTTGAGGAGTATCTTGCCCTGTTCTACAAGCACGTCGGCATCAAGGACCGCAACTCATTGAACGAGAATTCGGAAGAAGAGGTTAAACTCACCTCGGTTAAGGACTCGGTTAAGATTCTTGGCATCTGCAAGAAAATCAACAAGACACTGACGCAACAACAGAAAGTTGTTGTATTGGTGCGCTTGTTCGAGTTGGTGGCAGCCGACCGGCAGTTCACCGACCAGCGTATGGCCATCATCAACACAGCCGCCGAGGTGTTCAACATCTCACCCGAAGAGTTCAAGAGCACCGAGGACTTTGTTGTTAAGGAGACCGTCAAAGAGCTTGACATTCCGAACATCCTCATTATTAATGACACTGAGGTTGAGCTTGAACAAGCCAAGCACATCCAAATTGAGGAACTTGACAAAGAACTCGTCATTCTCCAGATAAAGAGTGTTGACCTTTACTTTACGAAGTACCTGGGCTCGCACGAGCTGGTACTCAATGGCCTACCCATCAAGAGCAACAAGATTTATTTGTTTGCAAATGGTAGCGCCATCCGTTTCCCGAAAGGCAAACCGGTTTATTACAGCGATGTGGTTTCGAAATATCTGTCGGACATCACATCAGCCAAAGTCACATACAACGTCAACGACCTCGAATACCGTTTCAAGAACGGAGCCATCGGCTTACGCAACATCAACCTGTCGGAAGAACAAGGCAGGCTGGTGGGCATTATGGGAGCCAGCGGCGCCGGCAAGACAACGCTGCTCAACGTGCTCACCGGCAACGAGTGCCCGTCGAATGGCGAGGTGCTGATTAACGGCATCAACCTCCACACCGAAAAGGAGAAGATGGAAGGCGTCATCGGCTACATTCCGCAGGACGACCTTCTGATTGAGGAACTGACTGTATATGAAAACCTTTATTTCAACGCCAAGTTGTGTTTCAAAAACATGACGGAAGAAGAGATAAAGGAACGTTGCGAGCGAACTCTCGCCAATCTGGGGTTGCTCGACCGTAAGGACTTGAAAGTGGGCTCTCCGCTTCACAAGACCATCAGTGGCGGCCAGCGCAAACGACTTAACATTGCGTTGGAACTTATCCGCGAACCGCCAATCCTGTTTGTCGATGAGCCGACATCGGGTTTGTCGTCGCGTGACTCAGAAAACGTAATGGACTTGCTCCGCGAGCTTGCAATGAAGGGCAAACTCGTGTTTGTGGTTATCCACCAGCCATCATCAGAAATCTACAAGATGTTTGATAAGATGGTGATTCTGGACACCGGTGGATACCTTATATATTATGGTAACCCAGTTGATGCCGTCACCTATTTCAAAAAGATTGACGGCCAGCTTAATGCCGATGTTGGTGAGTGCCCGTCGTGCGGTAACGTTAACCCGGAGCTTATCTTCAACATCATCGATGCCCAAGTGGTGGACGAGTTTGGTAAATACACCAACAAGCGTAAGGTTACGCCGCCCGAATGGGAGAAGAAACGCGAGCAAAGCATTATCAGTCAGATAGAACCGAAATTCCTTGACAAATACGCTGAGGAACAGACCCGCATTGCCAAAGGCGATGAAGAGGCACAGGAAAAAGCGAAAGCGCTGGAGCGACTCGACCAGAAATTCCACGAGAAATACAAGGAGTGCGTTGAAAAAATCAAGCTGAAAGACATTAACGAGACTCCGCCGAAATCGTTGGACATCCCCGGATGGTTCCAACAGGCACGCATTTATTTCAAACGCGATTTCCTTGCAAAAATCAGCAACACGCAGTATTTGGTTTTGAACATTCTTGAGGCTCCCGCCTTGGGCTTAATCCTTTCGTTCCTAATCAGATACATTGCCGACCCGAATTCGGACGTATATATCTTCCGCGAGAACGCCAACATTCCAATCTACATCTTTATGAGCCTGATTGTGGCAATGTTCCTTGGTTTGATGGTGAGTGGCGAGGAAATTTTCAAAGACCAGAAGATTCTGAACCGCGAGAAATTCTTGAATTTGAGCCGCTCGACATACTTGGTATCGAAAATCGCAATTTTGTTTATCATATCGGCAATACAATCGATATTGTTTGTTCTGGTTGCCAATACAATACTGAGCGTCAGAGGGTTGTGGTTTGAATACTGGTGGGCGATGTTCACCATTGCCACATTCTCGAACCTTGTGGGTCTGATTCTGTCATCGTCGTTCAACTCGGCGGTTACCATTTACATTATGATTCCGCTTGTGATGATTCCGCAAATGGCTTTAGGCGGCGCAATGTTCAGTTTCGACAAGTTGAACCGCGCCATCGGCAGCATCGAGGGCGTTCCGCCGGTGTGCGAGTTCATTGCAACACGCTGGGTTTATGAAGGATTGATGGTCCGCCAGTTCAAAGACAACGAGTTTGAGAAGAAATTCTACGAAATCGACCAAAAAATCAGCGAAGGCGACTTCAAATCGACTCACTACCTGCCTGAGCTATCGGAAAGGGTTGACTATTGCTCATCGACAAGGCTGCAAGAGCTTGAGACTCAGGAGGAAATTGAAGATTACAAATGGAAGCTGGCTCTGCTCAAGAACGAGCTTTCGAAAGAGATGAAACGCGTTCCCGATATTGAGTTTGAATACATTGATTATCTGACAGTTGAGAAATTCACACCGGAAATCGGCCTGAACACCAAGGAGTACATTCAAAAACTCAACTCGCACTACGTTGACCAGTTCAGCGACGCCAACAATCGGAAAAACACCATTATCAATTATTGGGAAGACCGGAACAAGGGTTCGTATAATCGTCTGCGCCAAGCCTACCAAAACGAGGCCGTTGACGATATTGTGAAAAATATCTACGAGAAGACGAACGTAAAATCGTACCGCGACCACCTTATCCAGATGAAAGACCCGATTTATGAAATGCCGTGGGTGAATAATATTTTCGACTACCGCGCGCAGTTCTATTCGCCAAAGAAATACTTCCTCGGCCACGAGTTCGACACCTTCTGGTTCAATATGTGGGTTGTGTGGCTGATGACCGCTTTCTGCTACGTGGCTTTGTACTATGACCTGCTGAAACGGGCAATGGATTTCTTCCCTGAAGTGACTAATAATCTGACAAAAAAAGTTACGTCGCTTTTGGAGAATCTGAAAAAAAGCAAAGACAATAAGAAAGGGAAAAAAGAATAAACTTTGATATAACTGAATAGCAAAAAAGATTACTTTTATCGCGTTAAAAATGAATTTCATGAATAAGAGAATTTCAACAGTATTAGCAATACTTATTGCGGGCGGCTCACTTCTGATGGTGAACTGCAATGGTGATGGAAGCAAGTCGAAGAAAGATGACTTTGCAATTCCTGATTCGATTTTCAAAGACAAACCGCTGATGATTTCGAAGGAAGCCATGAACGACATTATTGACAACATATCGTCGCCAGTTGAGATGGCAGCCCTGATAAAATCGACTGGTGTGCCTTTCAACCAGAAGTTCCTGGCATCGACGAAAAATGTCGATAACCTCAGCACCGACTTCAAGCAAGCCCTGAATCTTGGTGTGTATGGTTGCGACCTTGGCTATTTGAATATGTATGAGAAGACCGGCTCGATTATCAGCAATATGCAGGCTATCAAGAAATTGGCCGACCAATTGCGCATCGGACACTTCTTTGATTTCAACACAATCAAGCGTTTGGCCACAAACAACGAGAACATTGACTCACTGATGTATATTTCGGTATCGAGTTTCAACAATATGGATGAGTACCTGCGCGAGAACAACCGCAGCGACATCAGTTCTCTGCTTGTAACCGGAATGTGGATTGAGGGTATGTATCTGGCCTGCCAAGTGGTTAAGGAAGTTCCTCACAAAGACCTTGTTGAGCGCATCGGTGACTCGAAAATCGTGTTATCCGACCTTCTTCTGATTCTGAAAAACTACCAATCAAACTCGTCGTTCGCTAATTTGGTGAAGGAGATTGAGAAGATTAAGAAGGAATATGAGAATGTTACCATTCACGTAATTCCGGGCGAACCTGAGATGGTTGAGATTGACGGTATGCTTACCTTCAAATCGAACGACCAGCAGATTATCGACATCTCTGACGAAACCTTGGCTAAAATCATTGCCGCAATTGAAAACACACGTACAATGATAATCAACTTGTAATATGAAAAACGTGATTAAAATATTATCAGTTCTGCTGCTATCGCTGACAATCAATCACTCATTTGCACAAAGTGACGATTTGGTGAACGTTTGCGCGCTGGGAATTGGTAATGCAACATATTTGAAAGACTTCAAAGTGAAATTGCCGGCCAACTCGCCCGCACAGAAATTCAGCGTGATTCTCAACAAAGGAACAATGTACAAATTTGTTGTCTGCAACGCCGAAGGTTATGAGGGCAAGGCCGTGATTCAAATTTCGGAAGGCAGCAACGCTCTGGTTTCTAACTTGAAACCCGATGGCACATTTGCCGAGGCTGTTGGTTTTAGCTGCTCGAAAACAGGTATGTACAACATAATGTGCTCGTTCAAAAACGCCAAAGAAGGCGCGGCGGTAATAATTATGTCGTACGTAACGAAATAACACATAAGATTGTGCGAAAAGATAAAAGGATGTGTAAAAAGCATCCTTTTTTTGTTTTACGCCCACTAAAAAATTGAAGAATGGACGAATTCTGCAAGCTAAACCAAGGCTTCGACTCCGACACCATCAGAAATGCGATGGAATATGCGGCCGACTGCCATAATGGAACCAACCATAAATATGACACCCACCCCTACACCATCCACCTGAAAATGGTGTACGACTTTGGCTGCAAATTCGCCCACTTGCTCAATGCCGACGAGATTGACTCCGCTCTTGCAGCTTGCTGGACTCACGACACAATTGAAGACACCCGCCAAACGTACAACGATGTGAAAAAACGTTGCGGCGAAACAGTTGCCGAAGCTGTTTATGCCGTAACCAACGAGAAAGGCCGCACCCGCGCCGAACGCGCCAACGAGAAGTATTACAACGGAATACGCGAAAATGAAATTGCAACATTTGTGAAACTTTGCGACCGCCTGGCCAACGCCACCTACTCACTCAACAACAACCAAAGAATGCTCGACACCTACCGCAACGAGATGCCACACTTCTGCCAAACCATTTACAACGAACGGTTTAAGCCAATGTTCGACGAACTGCAAAAAATCTAGGTACAACACCGAACTATTTACCAATGCTTTAGGGTGCTTTTTTTTGCAACCGATGAATGCAAAAAAAAATAGTATCTTCAAAGGTTTGTTGTACCATTATACTTACTACGCATTATGCTGATAAATAGACGGAAAATATTGGCTTCAATAGGATTATTGATGGCTAACTCAGTATGGTCCTTATTGTGTTTTGGCCAAAGTACTTATACGCTTGTAACATCAGAAAGCGACCTTGTTGCTGGCAATAAATACATTATTGTGGGCAAAAAAAACGATGCATACAAAGCTATGGGATATGACAAAGGAAACAATCGCACAGCCATTGATGTAAACGTATCAAACGACTCAATAACAGTAGAGTGCGCAAAATTATCCTCAGGCACTGACAGCGTATTTGAATTCAGATTGAATGGAAGTACTGATAATTGGACTTTTTACGATAGTGTTAACAACACTTATTTATTTGCCGCAAGTTCAAGTAAAAACTATCTACAATCAATAGCAAATATTACCAACAACTTAAATGCACAATGGAGCATAAAGATTGGCGTGAATGGTGTTGATACCATCACAGCAAATGGCAGTAACACAAATAAAAAATTAAAATACAATAGCTCGTCATCGTTATTTGCTTGTTACTCAACCACATCAACAACTGGGACCTACGTCTATCTGTACAAGAAAAGTTCCACACAATCTAATACACCACCAATAGATATCATTCCTCCCGTATTTTCATCTAGCTATCCGAAAGTAGAAAATGTAACAATATCAAGTTTCGACCTGAAAGTGAAAGCCAACGAACCTTGCACGGTTTACTATCGGGTTGTGGCAGAAGGGGAACCGGCACCCACAGTGAACGACTTGCTGGCATCGGACAGCACAATTACGGTTGCGACTGGCAACACCGAATGCTCGGCAACAGTAACAGGACTGGAATCGGAAACAACCTACAATGTTTATCTGATTGCAAAAGACACGGCTGACAATGTGCAAGAAGACTCGACAATCATCAGTGTAACAACAGTTTCAGCAATACAAAAATCAATCGCTTTGCGCGACATCGAAGCAATATACTATTGGGGCGAAATGGCCACCATAAAATGGACCGCCACAAATTTTGATGCATCAACTGACCTCGACAGCATTCTCATTTTCAAAGGTAATGATAAGATTCTCAGCTACCCAATCGACATTACAAGTGGTGAGGCTGACATTTTGATTGGCAACGGCATTACCCCAAACAAAGACACATACGCGATCAATTACAGCCTGAAAGTTGTGAGCGGCAATGAGGAAAGTGAGAGATCGGAAAACTTCACTATCGTCCCCGTTGTCACCATAAATCAACTTCTAACAGACACAACAACAAGGGGTGCGTTAAATTTTAATAATAAGATTGTCAAGGTTATAGGTGTTGTAACCAGTTCAAAATTCTCAAATAATAAAACTTACAAAAACTTTACACTACAAGATGGTGACAGCGCTTTCTGTTCGATATACGTCAATTATTGTTACGATACCATTGTTGCCACAGGCGATAGTGTATTTGCGGAAGGCAGATTCAATATTAACACCAACGAACAGTACAGAATCGGTTCAAGCACAACATATACAAGCACGGCCACAAGAATTAATTCGAACAATAATCTTCCCGCCCCACGAGCTACCGAAATTTCAGTTACTCAAACTAAAGCTCTGATGAGCAGTCTGATAAAGATTATTGGAGTGAATTGCGATAACGCCAAATCGTGTTTTTATATCGGAGAAGACACAATTTATTACAAAGAAACATTGTACACGGGAGTATTAAATCCGCTGGACAATCGAAAATATGACATTTCGGGCGTGTTGGGCAGAGGAACAGACAAACGCTACGAAATCTGGCCTCGCTCGGAAGCTGATATTCACTTATATAGCAACGATACGACTCTTGCGAATTTGGTTATCGGCGGGCACAATGCGTTGAATAGCGATACATTAATTATCAATAATTTAACAATTACCGGCATTGCTGCAACAGCCAACAATGCTATGGCTTCGTTGTCGATAAGAGTAAACAACAATTTTGTTTCCCCCGCCGATTGGGCGAACGTGACACTTGCTCCTCTCGACTCTGTTTTTGTGACAGTTACGGCTGAAGATGGGACGGCAAAAACTTATAAGAGAATTATCGATTGCAAAACACTGTTCTTCTCCCCGCTCGCAACCAACTCGTTCGGAACGGGAGACACTATCAGCTTGGCATGGACCAGTTACAATATTTCGCAAATCAACTTAACGCTTGACATTCAGAATGATACGATTCAATTGACCGATTCGGCAATAAGCGCTGACTTGGGCGAATGGGATTTTGTTGTTCCCGACGCGATGTTCGGCAGCGGATTGGTGAAGGCTGTGCGAAACGGCGTGGTTTTGGACAGCATCGCCGTGACTATCAGCGACACAAAGGCGCCTGTGGTTGTTCGGCAGAGTCCGGCAAACGGAAGTGACAGTCTCGCCAACTCGCTGTATATCAGTATGGCTTTCGACGAAAAAGTTGTTGTCACAGATGGTGCAAAATTGAATGTGGGCAACACTGAAGCATTGATTGTTGCGGTGAACGACACTATGGTAAAGGCGTTTGTCGGCGGTTTGGATTTCGGAACTGAATATTCCGTTGAACTGCCCGCTGGCGCATTGAAAGACCTGGCAGGAAACTCAGCAATTCTGCCAACTTGGACGTTCACAACGCGCACCGCTCCGCAGCCTGACCTCTATTTCAGCGAGTATGCGAAAGGCTCGTCCAACAACAAATACTACGAAATTTACAACCCTTGCGACACGGCGGTTGACCTAACCCGCTATTTTGTGACGATGGACGCCTTCAGTTCGAACGGCTCACGCAGCCAAACCACACTTCAACTGTCGGGGTGGCTGATGCCAGACGAAGTGCTGATTGTGGCTAATAGCAGCGCTGCCGCGGAAATCAAGCAAAAAACCGATGTGTCGACCACAAAAACAACCACTTTCACGGGCGATGACCTACTCGGATTGTTCCGCAAAGACGGCAACGACACTGTTTTGATTGACGTTCTTGGTCCTTTTGGCGAATGCGACGTGGCAGCCAACTGGGTGGTGGCAGGTGATAACAACGCCTCGTCAGGCAAAACTATTGTGCGAAAACTAATCATCTGCGGCACAGCTGATTGGAATGAATCAGCCGGTACCGACTCACTCGACAGCCAATGGATTGTTCTCGAACTACAGAACGACTTGAGCAGCCTCGGATGCCACGGCATAGGACACGGAACTGAGATTATGCGAATGAGCATCGGTGGCAAGGCTGCAACCGTCAACAGCGCGGATACAACCGTCTCGGTTGAAGTGCCTTACGGAACTGACTTGACCAAATTGGCTGTTTCTTACCGCATATCACAAGGCGCGCAAATGTTTATAAACGACTCGCTTGCGGCTGATACGATTGATTTCTCTTCTCCGGTTCTGGCGACCATTGTTGCCGGTGACGGTATCAATCAGAAAAACTGGACAATAACCGTGACTATGGCACCAAGACCAAGTTCCGATGCCAACATTCTGACATTCAACTTTGTAGAGACAACACCAATCAGCGTCAGCATCGATACAACAAACGCCACCATTGACGCCGTGGTGGCTTACAATCTTGACAGTCTGAATCTTACGCCAGTTATCACGATTTCTGAAAAAGCCAAAGTTCCAACGACCCTGTTCAGGTCGAGCCGCGGCATATTCACGGCGAAAACCCGCTGGGACTTCGACGAGCCGCAGACAATTACGGTGACGGCCGAGGATTTGACGGTGAAAAACTGGACTGTGAGCGTCGCGAAAGAGCCAGAGCCGCACCTCACATTCTCCCCGCTCGCCTCCAACGCGTTCGGAACGGGCGACACTATCCGCTTGTCGTGGACCAGCTACAACATTTTGCAAATCAGTTTAACACTTGATATTCAGGATAATACAATCCAACTGACCGATTCGGCAATAAGCGCTGACTTGGGCGAATGGAATTTTGTTGTTCCTGACGCGATGTTCGGCAACGGCTTGGTGAAGGCCGTGCGAAATGGCGTGGCTTTGGACAGCGTCACTGTGACAATCAGCGACACAAAGGCGCCTGTGGTTGTTCGGCAAAGTCCGGCAAACGGAAGAGACAGTCTCGCTAACTCGATGTATATCAGTATGGCTTTCGACGAAAAAGTTGTTGTCACAGATGGTGCAAAATTGAATGTGGGCAACACTGAAGCATTGATTGTTGCGGTGAACGACACTATGGTGAAGGCTTTTGTCAGCTGTTTGGATTTCGGAACTGAATTTTCCGTTGAACTGCCCGCTGACGCAGTGAAAGACTTGACCGGCAACTCCGCAACTCTGCCGACTTGGACATTAACAACCCGCACAGCTCCGCAGCCTGACCTCTATTTCAGCGAGTACGCGAAGGGCTCATCAAACAACAAATACTACGAAATCTACAACCCTTGCGACACGGCGGTTGACCTAACCCGCTATTTTGTGACGATGGACAAAATTGTCGGTAATCAACGTTTGACCACACTGCAACTGTCAGGTACATTGCCACCGAACGAGGTGCTGGTTGTAGCAAACGGCAGCGCATCGGCGGAAATCAAAAAGCGAACCGACGTATCTAACTCTGGTACAACCAAATTCACCGGCGATGACTTGCTTGGACTCTTCCGCAAAGATGGTTCCGACACAGTTTTGATTGATGTTCTCGGACCGTTCGGCAACTTCGACGTGGCGAGCAACTGGGGAGCGGCTGGCATTGCTGACGCATCAACAAATCGCACCATCGTAAGAAAGATAATTACTTGCGGCACTGCCGATTGGAATGAATCAGCCGGTACCGACTCACTCGACAGCCAATGGATTGTTCTCGAACTACAGAACGACTTGAGCAGCCTCGGACGCCACGGCATAGGACACGGAACTGAGATTATGCGAATGAGCATCGGCGGTAAAGCTGCAACTGTCAACAACGCGGATACGACCGTCTCGGTTGAAGTGCCCTACGGAACTGACATTGAGCATCTTTTCACTACTTTCCGAATCTCACAAGGCGCACAAATGTTTATTGGCGAGGCTCTTGCGACTGACACCATCGATTTCTCCTCTCCGGTTCTGGCGACCATCGCTGCCGGTGACGGAATCAATCAAAAAAACTGGACAATAACCGTGACTATGGCTCCAAGGCCTAGTTCTGATGCCAACATCTTGACATTCAACTTTGTAGAGACTACCCCAATCAGCGTTTCGATTGACACAACGAACGCCAGAATCGACGCCGTGGTGGCTTACAACATTGACAGTCTGAAACTTACGCCAGTCATCACGATTTCCGAAAAAGCCAAAGTTCCAACGACGCTGTTCAAGTCGAGCCGTGGCATTTTCACGGCGAAAACCCGTTGGGACTTCGACGAGCCGCAGAACATCGCGGTGACGGCCGAGGACACGACCACAAAAGTATGGCACATCAATGTTGAGAAAGAGCCGGAGCCGCACCTCACATTCTTCCCGCTCGCCTCCAACGCGTTCGGAACGGGCGACACCATCAGCTTGTCGTGGACGAGTTACAACATTTCGCAAATCAGTTTGACGCTTGATATTCAGAACAATACAATCCAACTGACCGATTCGGCAATAAGCGCAGATTTGGGCGAGTGGAATTTTGTTGTTCCTGACGCGATGTTCGGCAACGGATTGGTGAAGGCTGTGCGAAACGGCATTACGCTCGACAGCCTCGCCGTGACAATCAGCGACACAAAGGCTCCGATGGTTGTTCGGCAAAGTCCGGCAAACGGAAGTGACAGTCTCGCCAACTCGATGTATATCAGTATGACTTTCGACGAAAAAGTTGTTGTCACAGATGGTGCAAAATTGAATGTGGGCAACACTGAAGCTTTGATTGTTGCGGTGAACGACACTATGGTGAAGGCTTTTGTCAGCGGTTTGGATTTCGGAACTGAATATTCCGTTGAACTGCCCGCTGACGCAGTGAAAGACTTGACCGGCAACTCCGCAACTCTGCCGACTTGGACATTAACAACCCGCACAGCTCCGCAGCCTGACCTCTATTTCAGCGAGTACGCGAAAGGTTCATCCAACAACAAATACTACGAAATCTACAACCCTTGCGACACGGCGGTTGACCTAACCCGCTATTTTGTGACGATGGACGAGTTCACAAGCAGTTCGCGCAAACGGACATCATTGCAACTGTCGGGGTGGCTGCTGCCGAACGAGGTGCTGGTTGTGGCAAATGGCAGTGCGTCGGTGGAAATTAAAAAGCGGACCGATGTATCGAACTCTGGTACAACCAAATTCACCGGCGATGATTTGCTTGGATTGTTCCGCAAAGACGGCTCAGATACGGTGCTGATTGATGTTCTCGGACCGTTCGGTGAATGTGAAACTGCGGTAAATTGGGCTGTGGCTGGCATTGCTGACGCATCAGCGAACCGCACCATCGTGCGCAACGTAATCATCTGCGGCACAACCGATTGGAATGAATCTGCCGGAACTGACTCGCTCGACAGCCAGTGGACGGTGCTTCCGCAGAACGACTTGAGCAGTCTCGGACGGCACAGCATCGGGCACGGTACTGAAATTCTAAGAATGAGCATCGGCGGTAAAGCTACCACTATAAACAGCGCGGATACGACCGTCTCGGTTGAAGTGCCTTACGGGACTGACCTGACTCAATTGGCGGTTTCTTGCAGAATCTCGCAAAGTGCCCAAATGTTTGTCAACGGCTCGCTTGCGGCTGACACGGTTGATTTCTCGCAACCTGTAACTGCAACGATTATTGCCGGTGACAATATCAATCAGAAAAACTGGACGATAATTGTGACTATGGCTCCGAGACCAAGTTCCGATGCCAACATCTTGACATTCAACTTTGTGGAGACAACGCCAATCAGTGTTTCGATTGACACAACGAACGCAACAATTGATGCCGTAGTGGCATACAATCTTGACAGTCTGAAACTTACGCCGGTCATTACAATTTCCGAAAAAGCCAAAGTTTCAACGACTCTGTTCAGGTCGAGCCGCGGCATATTCACGGCGAAAACACGCTGGGACTTCGACGAGCCGCAGAACATCGCGGTGACGGCCGAGGATTTGACGGTGAAAAACTGGACGGTGAGAGTCGCGAAAGAGCCCGAGCCGCACCTCACCTTCTCTCCGCTCACCTCCAACGCGTTCGGAACGGGCGATACTATCAGCTTGTCGTGGACGAGTTATAATATTTCTAACATTAGTTTAAGTCTTGATATTCAAAATAATACAATTCAGTTAACCGACTCGGCAATAAGCGTAGACTTGAGCGAGTGGAATTTTGTTGTTCCTGACGCGATGTTCGGCAGCGGCTTGGTTAAGGCCGTGCGAAACGGCGTGGTTTTGGACAGCATCGCCGTGACAATCAGCGACACAAAGGCGCCAATAGTGGTTCGGCAGAGTCCGGCAAACGGAAGTGACAGTTTGGCCAACTCGCTGTATATCAGTATCAATTTCGATGAGCGGATTACGGTTGCCGAAGGCGCAAAACTTAATATCGGCGAGTTGGAGTTCCCGATTACTGCTGTAAGCGACAGCGCGGCTAAAGCGTTTGTCAGCGGTTTGGATTACAACACTTTACACAATATCAGTCTTTCAGAAGGAGCGATTTGTGATCTGGCTGGCAACTCGGCAACACTGCCAACTTGGACATTCTCAACGCGCACCGCTCCACAGCCCGACCTCTATTTCAGCGAGTATGCAAAGGGTTCGTCCAACAACAAATACTACGAAATTTACAACCCGTGCGACACGGCGGTCGATTTGAACCGATATTTTGTGACGATGGACGCTTTCAGTTCGAACGGCTCACGCAGTCAGGCGACGCTGCAACTGTCGGGGTGGCTGATGCCGAACGAGATGCTGGTTGTGGCGAACAGCAGCGCGGCAACTGCCATCAAACAGAATGCTGATGTATCCACCACAAAAACAACCACTTTCACTGGTGATGACTTGCTTGGATTGTTCCGCAAAGATGGCGCAGACACTGTTTTGATTGATGTTCTCGGACCATTCGGTGAATGTGATGCTGCTAATTACTGGTCGGCGGCGGGTGTCGAAAAAGTTTCGACAGACCACACCATCGTGCGCAACGTAATCATCTGCGGCACAACTTATTGGAACGAATCGGCGGGAACCGACTCACTCGACAGCCAGTGGACGGTGCTCGGCAAAGATGACTGGAGCGACCTCGGGCGACACGGCATCGGACACAACGCTGATATATTGAAAATGAGCATTGGCGGCATTGAGGCAAATATCTACCCCGCGGCTATGGGCGTTTTGGTTGAAGTGCCTTACGGAACCGACCTAACACGATTGGCTGTTTCTTACCGAATCTCGCAAGGTGCGCAAATGTTTATAAACGACTCACTTGCGGCTGATACGGTTGATTTATCGCAACCAGTAACAGCAACTGTCATTGCTGGCGACAGCGTCAATCAGAAAGTATGGACAATAATCGTGACTATGGCGCCAAAGCCAAGCTCCGACAATAACATTCTGACATTCAGCTTTGTAGAGACAGCACCTATAAGCGTTACGATTGACACGGCAAACGCAACAATTGACGCTTTTATGGCTTACAATCTTGACAGTCTGAAACTTACGCCCGTCATAACCATTGCAGAAATGGCTTCGGTTTCATCAACTTTGTTCAAATCGAGTAAAAGAGTTTTCACGGCAAAAACAAAATGGGATTTCAACGAGCCGCAGACAATCAGAGTCACTGCCGAGGATTTGACAGAAAAAGTTTGGAGCGTGAGAGTTGATTGGGAAAAATCGAAAGAATTGACAATCAAAGACATCGCGAAACTCGATGGCGGCCTGATGGCGAACGTTGGCAAGCCAATTTCAACCGAAGGCATTGTAACTCACATTGTTATCACATCGAAAGGCGCGGAAATCCACATTCAGGACAGCACGGGAATGTGGTCGGGAATAATGGTGTTTGACGAGGGGAACCTTTATGCCGCAAATGTTGCGGTGGGCGACCGAATCAAGGTTTCGGGAGTGATTGCCGAGAACTTCGGAATGGCTTGCATCGAGCAAATCGAAGCCCTCGCAATCACCAGCAGCGACAATCGGATTCTGACCGACACCATCATTGTAGAAGACGCATTATCAACGGCTTACCAGAACGCTATTGTCACCATTGACAGCGTGGTCTGCACTGGCGGGTTCGAAAATCTGTTCGCGGTGAGCGACTCAACAAACAGCATTCTCATCTATAACAAATACAGAATCAGCGATTTTGCTCTCGAAATCGACTCAATGTACCGCATCACGGGAATTGTGTACTACACATCGGCCGACAATAGTTACCGAATCATTCCGCGGTCGGCTGACGACATTGTGAAACTCGTCAGGCCACTGAAGCCCGAACAAACGAAACCCGAAGAGCAAAAACCCGAGGAACAAAAGCCGCAAGAGCCCGACACCACAACGGTTGGAATCTCTGGAACCCACATCGGCTTGACCGCCTACACCATTGGGCGCACCATTGTGGTTGAGAACGCCGACGCGACGGTGACCGTGTTCGACATTGCTGGAAGGCTGATTGCCACCGCCCGACCCGCCCGACGCATCGCGATAAGCGCGCCACACAGCGGCATCTACATTGTTGGCACGCGGCAGGGCGCGATAAAAGTGAGGGTTGATTAGCCGCATTATTTTATGAGAATCGGCATAATGATTTGTTAAAATGATATTTTTGTGGACTTTTGAAATTCGATAACAATGAAAAAGACTTTTTTGATTGCCGCAATGGCTCTAATGTTGGGCGCGGCGAACGCACAAGCGCAAGAGTGGCAGCCAATTCCAGGTATGCACCTGAGCATCAACGAAATGACACACGATTTCGGCACTCATCCGCAATACACTAAAACGGAATTTGAGTTTAACATAAAGAACGACAGCACTTTGGCACTGGTTATCAGCAACATCAGCACATCGTGCGGCTGCACCACGCCAACCTACTCGAAACGCCCTGTGAAAAGCGGCAAAATAGCAACCGTGAAAGTTGCCTACGACGCATCGCGCGTGGGCATTTTCAGCAAGACAATATATGTGTACACCAACTTCAGCACCGAGCCTATCGAACTGAATATCAAGGGTACAATGGAAGAAACCGAAAATAAAGAATAGAAATGCCAAAAATATCAGAACGCGGAATAATTATGCCGTCGTCGCCAATCAGACGACTGGTTCCGCTTGCAAACGCTGCAAAAAAGAAGGGAATCAAGGTTTATCACCTGAATATCGGCCAGCCCGACCTTCCAACACCTGAAGTGGGTTTGGAAGCGATGAAGAAAATCGACCGTAAAGTATTGGAATACACCCCCAGCGAGGGACTTTTGAGCCTGCGAGCGAAGTTGGTGTCGTACTACGCCAAATTCAACATCAACGCCAACGTTGAGGACATTATCATCACCACGGGCGGCTCGGAGGCGGTGCTGTTCTCGTTTATGTCGTGCCTTGACCCAGGCGACGAAATTATTGTGCCCGAGCCTGCTTACGCCAACTATATGGCTTTCGCGATTTCGGCTGGTGCGGTCATCAAAACCATTCCGTCGAGCATCGACGACGGTTTTGCGCTTCCATCAATGGACAAATTCGAGGCGCTGATTACCGAACGCACAAAGGGCATCCTAATCTGCAACCCCAACAACCCGACGGGCTACCTTTATACCCGCAAGGAAATGAACCAGTTGCGCGACATTGTGAAGAAATACAACCTGTTCCTTTTCTCTGACGAGGTTTACCGCGAGTTCTGCTACACGGGTGCGCCCTACATTTCGGCGTTCAACCTTGAGGGAATTGAACAGAATGTAATTTTAATCGACTCTGTTTCAAAACGATACAGCGAGTGCGGTATCCGCATTGGCGCGCTCATCACAAAGAACGAAGAGGTCCGCGCGTGCGTAATGAAATTCTGCCAGGCGAGGTTGTGTCCGCCGCTCATCGGACAGATAATTGCCGAAGCGTCAATCGACACGCCTGAAGATTATATGCTCAACACCTACGACGAGTTTGTTGAGCGCCGTAAGTTCCTGATTGACGGGCTGAACAAGATTCCAGGCTGCTACACGCCGATACCAATGGGCGCGTTCTACACGGTGGCAAAACTGCCCGTGGACGACATCGACAAGTTCTGCGAGTGGCTTCTGCGCGACTTTGAATATGAAGGTCAGACAGTTATGTTGGCCCCCGCAAGCGGATTCTACACCACACCCGAACTGGGCCGCAACGAGGCGCGCATCGCTTACGTGCTAAAGAAAGAGGATTTGGCGCAGGCTCTCAACGTGCTGGCCGTTGCGCTTGAGCAGTATCCGGGAAGGACGATTTGAGATTAAAAAGTGCATACGCAATAATGGGGAAACCGAACGGTGGACTATCGGATACCAACGCAAACGAGATTGTTCTTTATCAACCAGATGAGACCATTCGATTGGAAGTGCGTATGGGACAGGAAACTGTATGGCTGACGCAATCGCAAATTGCTGAACTTTTCGGCACACAAAGACCTGCTATCACGAAGCATTTGAACAATATTTTCAAATCGCAAGAATTGAACGAAAATTCAGTTTGTTCCATTTTGGAACTAACTGCCAACGACGGGAAATCATACAAAACAAAATTCTATAATCTTGATGCTATTCTTTCTGTTGGATACCGCGTCAACAGCATCAACGCCACGCTATTCCGCCAGTGGGCAAATAAGATATTGAAGGAATACTTGCTTCGCGGATACTCCATCAACCAACGGTTGGAACATATTGAACGAAATGTTGAGAAACGCTTTTCACAATACGACCGTATCCTCGAAAAACATCAGAACCAGATTGATTTCTTTGTCCGCACGTCGCTGCCGCCAGTTGAAGGCATTTTTTATGAGGGCCAGATTTTTGATGCTTACGTGTTTGTCTGCGATTTGGTAAAAACTGCGAGGCAAAGAATTATTTTGATAGACAATTATATAGACGAAACCACACTTGCCATTTTAGACAAACGGAACACTGCCGTTGCAGCGCACATTGTTACGCGGAACATTTCAAATGCTCTCCAAACCGATATTGCAAGGCACAATTCTCAATACGCCCCAATTTCAACAATCGTGCACACTGGTTGCCACGACCGTTTCCTGCTAATTGACGATACGGTTTTTCACTTCGGTGCATCGTTTAAGGATTTGGGCAAGAAACTGTTCGCTTTCGAGAAAATGGAAATTTCAAGCAACGAGTTGCTGAACCAATGCAGAATAGCGGTTTAATTACAAGATTAATTCACATAATCATTTCTCGCGCAGCGACAATCCCAACCATTATCCACTTGCGGATAAATATCGGTTTGAATCGGATAAAATCGGTTAGAGAAAAACATTATCCGCCGGCGGAATTATTCCAAGTTTTCCCGTGTGTTCCGTAGTTATAAAATGTAAATTTGCCACTACACAAAAACTGCGGTATGGATGCGCGAATGTTAGACAAACTCAAGATTCTGGCCGAGTCGGCAAAGTACGATGTGTCGTGCTCGTCGAGCGGGACAGTGCGCCGCAACAACGGCAAGGGCGTGGGCAACACCGTTGGCGGCGTGGGCATCTGCCATAGTTTTGCCGAAGACGGGCGCTGCATATCGCTGCTGAAAGTGATGCTCACCAACTACTGCATTTTCGACTGCGCCTACTGCGTCAACCGCCGCACCAACGATGTTCCGCGAGCCACATTCACACCCGCCGAGGTGGTTGAGATAACAATGGAGTTCTACCGCCGCAACTACATCGAAGGGCTGTTTTTGAGTTCGGGCGTGATGCAAAACGCCGACTACACAATGGAACGGCTTGTGCGAGTGGTGAAAGACCTGCGCGCGCAGCGGTTCAACGGCTACATCCATCTGAAAAGCATACCAGGTGCCAGCCAGCAACTGATAACCGAGGCGGGACTGTATGCCGACCGAATGAGCGTCAACATTGAGATTCCGACCGAGAGCAACCTGAAAATGCTTGCGCCCGAAAAGAGTTACGAGAGCATATTCCAACCGATGAAAATCATTCATCAGGGTGTGCTCGAGAGCCACGAGGAACGCAGCCGCCACCGCTCGGCGCCACGTTTTGTGCCAGCCGGACAAAGCACCCAGATGATTGTTGGCGCCACCAACGACACCGACAAAGACATTCTGCGCCTGTCGTCGGCATTCTACCAGCGTCCATCGATTCGGCGTGTCTATTATTCTGGATATGTGGCTGTTAACACCTACGACACCCGTCTGCCTGCCTTGAAGCAACCTCCGCTCGTGCGCGAAAACCGCCTCTATCAGGCCGACTGGCTGATGCGGTTCTACAAATTCAAAGTGAACGAGATTGTCGATGACGCCAATCCGAACCTCGACCTCGATGTGGACCCCAAACTGGCTTGGGCGCTGCGCCACCCCGAGTTTTTCCCGGTCGATGTGAACACAGCTTGCTACGAGCACATTCTGCGCGTGCCGGGCATTGGCGTGAAATCGGCTATGCAGATTGTGGCCTCGAGGCGATACGGCGCGCTTACTTTTTTGCAACTCAAGAAGATAGGCGTAGTTTTGAAGAAAGCGAAATACTTCATCAACTGCCGCGAACTGCCCATAATGGGCACTATCAACGAGTTGAAGCCCGAAAACGTGCGCTCGCTGCTGGCGGCCAAACCCGCAAAAAAAGAAGCGGCTGGCCAGCTTGAGCTGAACTTCGACCAGCCCGTACAACTTGTAACACCCTATTGATGAGCGAGTTCGCAGATACGGCTTTTGTCTACGACCAGACATTCGACGGTTTGCTGACGTGCGTTTTCGATGCCTATCAGCTGAAAACATTTCCCTCTCACCTACTTGCCCCCGGTGAGCCCGCGCCGTTGTTTTGCACTGTGGCTCATACAGTTACAACCGACGAGCAAAAAGCCGAGCGCGTGTGGACGCACCTTGAGCGCAAAATGTCGAAAATGGCTCTGCACAGCCTAACAGTCAGTTGGCTAGCCGATGGCATTGACAATACTGACGAATTGATATTCAGATACATACACAAGATGATTGACGCAAAGCAATCAATTGAAACTAATTTTGGCGACCCCGATGTGCTGCGTCTGGCACAAGTGTATAAGCAGGTCAGCTATGAGGCGCACCGAATGCTGCAATTCGTGCGTTTCCAAAAGACCGCCGACGGCATCTATTTTGCCGCCTTCGAGCCGCGCCATAACGTGCTTCCGCTCACTCTCGACCATTTCAGCGACCGTTTTTCCGACCAGCAGTGGATAATCTACGACCTTCAGCGCCAATACGGATATATGTATGATTTACACGATGTTAACCGCGTGACATTTGCCAACGACACCAAATTCGGACGCGACGGTCGCTTAGACGCAAGCATTATGGATGCCGATGAGCAGCTTTTCCAGTCGCTTTGGCGCACCTATTATAAATCGATAGCCATTGAATCGCGCCGCAACCCGCGTAAAATGAAACAGGATATGCCCGTCCGCTATTGGAAGCACCTGACGGAGAAACAATGATTGAAGGATTGAAGGATTGAAGGACTGAAGGATTGATTTTTTCAGTTTCCGTTTTTGTCTTCAGTCTTCACTTTCAAAAAACAGCTGCGGCAGAGAGGCTCGTAGCTGTCGGTTTCGCCAAGAAGGACAAGTTTATCGGTTTTGGCAAGACGGTGCGAGAATTGTGCCAGCGCTCCGCACCTGACGCATACGGCGTGAACCTTCAGCACATCGTCGGCAATGGCCATCAGTTTTGGCATCGGGCCGAACGGGTTGCCCTGATAATCCATATCGAGACCGGCCACAATGACGCGCACACCGCTGTTAGCCAATTGATTGCACACATCAATCAAGCCATTGTCGAAAAACTGCGCTTCATCAATCCCGACAACCTGCACGTTGCTGGCCAAAAGCAGAATATTTTGCGCACTCTCGACGGGTGTGGACGGAATTGAGTTATCGTCGTGCGAAACCACATCGACAGCCGAATAGCGCACATCGACAGCAGGCTTGAAAATTTCGACACTCTGCCGCGCGAACTTTGCCCGGCGCAGACGCCGAATCAGTTCTTCGGTCTTGCCCGAAAACATTGAGCCACAAATCACTTCAATACGTCCGCCATCGGCGTTGCCATTTTCAAAAAACATATCAGTCAACAAAAAAATTGGTGTGCGACAATTTGATTTAACATCAATCGTTATTTTTGGCAAAATAAATCTTTATCGAGAGCGATGCAAACAAAAAATCTTATCAAAATAATCAAGGCCGAGGCGACGGTTCTTGTATCGATGATTGAAAGTCTGCCCGATGACGGTGATATTCAACCATTTGCAATTGAAATGCTGCAAAGCAAAATCCGCGATTTGAACAATATTGCCGTTCATTTGTCGTCAGCTGGGGCAGATGCCGCAAGTGATGACAACGCTGCCGCGATAGCCGCCCAGGAAGCCGCTCGCAAGGCCGCCGAAGAGGAAGAAGCACGGCTCTTTGCCGAAGCCGAAGCCGCGCGCAAAGCCGCTGAAGAAGCACAAAGAATTGCCGCACAAAAGGCTGCTGAAGAAGCCGCTCGCAAGGCAGCTGCCGAGGAAGAAGCCCGCAGAATTGCAGCCGAAGAAGCCAGAAAAGCAGAAGAAAATGCACGCAGAATCGCTGCAGAAGAGGCCGCTCGCAAAGCCAAGGAAGAGGAAGCCCGAAGAATTGCCGAGGCCGAGGCTGCACGAAAAGCCGCTGAGGAAGAAGCCAAAAAAGCCAAATCGCTGGCCGATATGTTTGCCGACAACACTGCCGACGTTGAGCAGACTTACAACGCTGAAAATGAACAACAACCCGCAGCATCGGCACCGACCGAGCCAACCAAAACCGAGAGCAAACCAAGCACTCTGGCCGACCGTTTCCAACAAAACACGCCATCGGTGAACGATGTGCTTGCAGGGCTCGAGAAGAAGGCCAATCTGGCATCGCGGTTCAACAGCCGCCCGATAACAAACCTTCGCAAAGCCATCAAAATCAACGACCGCATTAGGTTTGTGAACGAACTTTTCGACCGCGACAGCATCCAATACGAGCAGACGATTGATTTGATTGAAAGTTCAACCAACATCAACGAAGCGCTAGACAAACTTTTCAGTAGCCGCAACTGGAATCAGGAAGACGAAACCACAGTTGACTTCCTTGAACTTGTATATCAACGTTTTAAATCGTAAAACGATGGGTAAACTTTATCTTGTTCCAACGCCGGTCGGCAATCTCGAGGATATTACGCTGCGCGCGCTACGACTTTTGAAAGAGGCCGACTTCATAATGGCCGAAGACACTCGCACATCAGGCATCTTGCTGAATCACTACGAGATAAAGAACAAGCTCATCCCTTACCACAAATTCAACGAGCACCAGCAGGTGGCGCATTACGCCGATATGGTGGCCGCCGCAAAATCGGCCGTGCTCATCAGCGATGCTGGCACGCCAGGCATTTCCGACCCAGGCTATCTGCTTGTCAAACAGTGCATTCAGAACGATATTGAAGTTGAATGTCTGCCTGGCGCCACGGCATTTGTGCCGGCACTCATCAATAGCGGATTTGCCAACGACCGCTTCTGCTTTGAAGGTTTTCTGCCGCAGAAAAAAGGCCGTCAGAAGCGCATTGAGGCCGTGCGAAACGAGGAACGGGCAATGATTTTCTACGAATCGCCCTACCGTCTGCTGAAAGCGCTTGAGCAGTTTGCCGAGGTCTTCGGCCCCGACCGCAGGGTGTGCGTATCGCGCGAAATATCTAAAATTCACGAAGAAAACTACCGCGGAACCGTCAGCGAGGCCATAGCCCACTTCACCGAAACAGGCGTCAAGGGCGAGATTGTGATAGTGGTTGAAGGAAATAAAACGCGCGACAAAGGTGCGGATGAAGAAAATTAATTTATCTTTAGCCGCTTTTTTGGGGGAAATGAAAACGGATATTAAAGTTGTGATTATTGATGACGAGGCTCACGGCGTTGAGTCGGTTAAATCGTTTATTGCGGACAACTATCCATCTTTCAATATTTTAGGCACGGCCAACAGTGTCAAAACAGCTGTTGATTTGCTCTCGGAAACCGATGCCGACCTTGTGTTTATGGACATTGAACTGCCCGACGGCAGCGGGTTCGACATTCTGGAAAAACTCTCGAAACGCGATTTCGATGTGATTTTTGTCACGGCGTTCAACCAATACGCCATTAAAGCATTTAAATACAGCGCGATAGACTATCTCTTAAAGCCTTTCGACTACGATGATATGGATGCCGCAATCAAGAAAATCATCAGTCGCGGCACCAACAGCAAGCACGAGGAACAATTCAACGCCCTGCTGCAAAACACCAAACTCGACAAGCCCGAAAAAATTGTTCTGGCCACAGCCGAATCAATTGAGTTTGTGAACGTTAAGGATATTATCCACATCCAATCAGACGGCAACTACAGCACGCTGCACATCAAGGGCCGCAACGATTTGCTGGTATCGAAAAACTTGGGTGAGTTTGAGAATATGCTCGAAGATTATCCATTTTTCCGCACACACCAATCGCATCTGGTGAACCTGAATTTTGTGCAGAAAGTGTCGCGGTTCGACGGCGACGTGATTATGGAAGGCGGCTCGATGGCCATTCTGTCGCGCCGCAAGCGCAACCAATTCCTTGAGGAAATGGCGTCGAACATCCAACGGAAAAATTAGCCCCCACAAAACGCGTGTGAAATTTTAAACACGCAAGCTGCAAATTTATAAGCCAACTTCTTGCCATTTTATTGAAATTTACTGACATTTGCACCACGAAATTTCAAACCAATGGGAAAAAACAGATTTATTGGCATTTATTGTGCCCTAACATTAATGCTCGTCCTTGCGTCGGGCGGCACTTTCGCTCAAAACATCAAAGGAAACGGTAAAATCAAAACCGAAGTCAGACAAGTCAGCGGCTTCAACCGCGTGGTAGTCCAAGGACAGGTTGAATTGTTCCTATCGCAGGAAACAACTGAAAATGTGAAGATTGAATCGGAAGAGAACCTTATTCCGCTGTTCAAAACATCGGTGTCCGACAGCATACTTTACGTATTTGTTCCGAACGTTAAAAAAGCCCTAAAGCTCAATGTTACAGTGGCTTTCAGAGATTTGGAACAGGTTACGCTGCTCAGCGAGGTTACGCTTAAATCGGAGAAAGCAAGCAATTTCGACGAAATAGAATTTATTTGCGGCGACGCATCGAAACTCGACTTTGAGTTCAAGGCGGCCAAATGCTCGCTGAAAGTCTTCGACAGCGGAAACGCAACCTTGCGCGGTTATGTCGAGAAACTGACAATTGACGCTCACGACGACTGCATTGTGAACACATTCGACTTACAATCAGACTATTGCACGGTGATTGGTTCGGGCTATGCTGAAATTTCTGTCAACGCAAAAAAGCGTTTGGGAGTAACCATTTCGGGTAGCAGCAACCTTTATTATATGGGTGAGGCCAGCATTTGGCAGCGCAATTTCACCAGCACCGGCCTTATCACCAAGCGCAGAACAGCTGTCGGAAAATAACAGTTCCCCTACTCCACGATTATCCTGGCATCTGTATATTATTGATATACAGCCACTGGAGATTTGTCTCTATGGCATAATCAACTTTGCTCATTTTTGCCTGACGGATTGCCGTCCGTCAATAAAATCAGCTATATTTACGAGATTTAAAGCAAAAGCAATGAACCGCGAACAATTTGACGGACAAGCCGACGAACTTATCGAAAAACAAGACATTCTGCACCTTGTCCTTTACAATGACGACTTCAACACCTTTGAGCACGTGATTGAAAGTCTGATTGATGTGTGCCATCATACGCCCGAGCAGGCCGAGCAATGTGCGATTATTGTGCACCACAAAGGCCGCTACGAGGTGAAATCAGGCAGTTACAAACGACTGTTGCCGATGAAAAACAGCCTGATTGACAGAGAGCTAACAGTTTCAATCGAATAATATGTCACTAACCGGAATAATTATAATTCTGCTGATAGCCCTGCTGCTGATATTTCTCGAAATATTTGTGCTTCCGGGCATCAATGTGGCCGGAATTTTGGGCCTTCTGCTGATGATTGCAGGCATATACCTGGGTTACAGACAAATAGGCGCGCCTACAGCACACTACATTTTGGCCACAACGCTAGTTTTGGGAACGCTGATTATGTTTTTCGGACTCCGCTCGTCGACGTGGCGCAAAGTGGCGCTCGACACCGCCATCGAAAGCAAAGTGGCTGGCGATGTATCTGAAAACGTGAAAGTTGGTGATCGCGGCACAGCCCTTACCCGACTCGGACCCATTGGAACAGTGCTCATCAACGGAAAGACTTTCGAGGCAAAATCGGCCAACATCACCGACGCAAAAACGGAGATTGAGGTAACAGAAATTGATGGTAACGAAATAATTGTCAAACCTTTAAAATAAAAAACGATGGTAACAACATCTTTGGTGATTTGTATCGTGGCCGGATTTATCGGCTTATGGGTACTTTTCTACTTTATTCCTGTGGGACTGTGGTTTACGGCTCTCATCTCGGGCGTCCACATCTCGCTGCTGCAACTGATTCTGATGCGCTGGCGAAAAGTTCCGCCACAGACCATTGTCCGCGCAATGATTGAGGCTCATAAAGCTGGTCTTCAGGGAATTAAACGCGACGACCTTGAGGCTCACTATCTGGCTGGCGGACACGTTGAGGCGGTTGTTCACGCACTGGTATCGGCCGAGAAAGCCAACATCGACCTCAACTTCAAAATGGCCACCGCAATCGACCTTGCCGGCCGCGATGTGTTTGAGGCTGTTCAAATGTCGGTTAACCCGAAAGTAATTGACACTCCGCCAGTTACAGCTGTCGCCAAAGATGGTATCCAGCTTATTGCCAAAGCCCGCGTGACGGTTCGCGCCAACATCAAGCAACTGGTGGGCGGCGCCGGCGAAGAGACAGTTTTGGCCCGCGTTGGCGAAGGCATTGTGTCGTCAATCGGCTCGTCGGCCAACCACAAGAGCGTGCTCGAAAACCCCGACAGCATATCGCGCGTGGTGCTCGAGAAAGGCCTTGACGCAGGAACGGCCTTCGAGATTCTCTCTATCGACATTGCCGATATCGACATAGGCAAAAACATTGGCGCCGTGCTGCAGATGGACCAGGCCGAAGCCGACAAGAACATCGCGCAAGCGAAAGCCGAGGAACGCCGCGCAATGGCGGTGGCCCAAGAGCAGGAAATGAAGGCGCTGGCACAAGAGATGCGCGCCAAGGTGATTGAGGCCGAAGCCGAAGTGCCGCGCGCTATGGCCGAAGCTTTCCGCGCTGGTAATCTGGGAATTATGGATTACTACAAGATGAAAAACATTGAGGCCGACACGGCTATGCGCGAAAGCATTGCCACTCCGCCAACACAAGCCAAACCGAAACAGAGTAAATAAACTGTATTACAGGCAAATAAAGAAGGCGCATCCGTCGGTGCGCCTTCTTTGTATCCGGCAGCCAACAAAAACGAGTTGTGGATTGAAAGGACATAAAACCTATCGCCACCATTCATAAACCATACATCAAAAAAAATCTGTTTTTCAGGTTAAAAGCCTATCTTTACCAATGAATATGGTATGTGATTTGCATTTTTAAAATTCATTAGGCTATCATGTAAATAGAAGAATTTCAATAACTAATAAACTCAATAATTATGAAACGCATTTTTACTCTTTTGTTTGCCGCAATGCTTGCCGGGCAGGTGTGGGCTTACGATTTTAAAGCTGGCGACTTATGCTACAACATTACAAGTGATAGCACTGTAGAAGTAACATATTCTTATGACGGTTACGGTAATTATCCTACACTAACCACAGTCTCCATTCCAGAAAAAGTAATTTATAATGAAATTGAATATTCAGTTACGAAAATTGGCGAATATGCGTTAATAGTAAGCACATTACTTGAGTCGGTAAACATTCCCAAGTCGGTGACAAACATTAGCAGCACAGCGTTCGTAGCTTGCAGAGCACTGAAGGAAATAAATGTAGAAAGCGACAATACAGCATACTCATCTGAAAACGGTGTCTTATACAACAAGAGTAAAACCTTTTTAGTACGCTGTCCTCTTACCCAAACGGGGTCATTTACAATTCCCAATTCAGTTACTAACATTGAGGCTAAGGCTTTCGCTGACTGTAAGCAATTGACCAACATAGATATTCCAAATACGGTTGCTGGTATCGGCAATTATGCGTTCCAGGGTTGTAGCGGACTAACTTCGATTACCATTCCAAATCAGATTTGGATAATATCTAATGGAGTGTTCGAAAATTGTGATAATCTGACTAAGATAAACCTTCCAGGTTCAATTCTTTATCTTAATGTAAATAGTTTTTATAAGTGTCCAGCCTTGACAGAAATAAATGTGGATGATGAAAATACACAATTCTCATCTGAGAATGGTGTTCTGTTCAACAAAAACAAAACGCAATTAATATATTGTCCTCGAGGGAAAACAGGCTCATATACTATTCCTGATGGAGTAATAAGTATTGAAGAGGAGTATGTAGGGGCATTTTACGGATCCAGTCTGAAAGAAATAATCATTCCCAATACAGTTGAAAGTATTGGAAAAAATACGTTTAATGATTGTAGCAATTTGACATCAATAGTAATCCCCAGAAGCGTTAAAAGCATTGGTGAGTCTGCGTTCAATAATTGCCCAAATCTGTCATTGGTGGCTGTTCCTAATTCAGAAATAACCATTAGTAAGAATGCAATTAAGAATTGTAAAAATCTAACAATCTTTTGTGAAGCGGAATCACAACCCGAAAGATGGGACGAGAATTGGAATCCCAGCAACAGACCGGTTGAATGGAACACTGATATAAACAAGAGGATAGTTAACATATCTCTTTCTGCCAACAACAGCAATTATGGTAAAGTGGAAGGTGGCCTTGTCACATTCGAAGGCTCTACATTAACTTTTGCTGCAACCCCATATAGCGATTATCGTTTTGTGAAATGGAGCAATGGATTGACAAAACGCACCATTACTGTTACAGTAACATCTGATACAACTTTTGTTGCTGAATTTGCCGGTATTCACATTGCTCATAACGGACTGCATTACGTAGCCACAAGCGACAGCACCTTTGAGGTGGAATCGTCGGATGATTATTCAAATATTACGTCCGTTGTGATACCAGACACAATAATGGTTGACGGCAGGGTATGTTCTATTACCAGCATCGGTAAAAACGCATTCGATTATTGCCACTCTCTGAAAGAGTTGACCATTCCCAATTCAGTAGAAAAAATTGGCTACCAAGCGTTCTATTACTGCGATAATCTCCCTGTCGTTGTCATTCCTAATTCAGTTACAACTATTGACGATTATGCGTTTGGTATCTGCCAGAAAGCAACTATATTTTGTTGTGCAGAGTCAAAACCCGAAGGATGGGACGAGAATTGGAACTCCAATAACAGACCGGTTGTGTGGGGCTATGACACCAACCTAAGCATATTTAATGTAACTGTAGAATACGAACGCTTTTTTGGCAAGGTAGAGGGCGGAGGCTATTTTGTCGAAGGCTCTACTGCAAAACTTATTGCCATTCCCAACAATGGTGGCCGCTTTGTGAAATGGAGCAATGGCTTGACAGATGACACCATAACCATAACAGTAGTTTCCGACACAACCATTGAGGCGGATTTTGAATACGGACACATTACGCGCAACGGGTTGCATTACGTAACCACAAGTCGCAATACGGTTGAATTGGAGAAATCATATGATTACGAGGA